>Ga0302321_100000003_pt1 | contig 243252 bp, 211 predicted proteins | sample Fen_T0_1_FD_202505 | JGI IMG/M metagenome (GOLD analysis project Ga0302321, IMG submission 202505) | Peat permafrost microbial communities from Stordalen Mire near Abisko, Sweden - Fen_T0_1 | ecosystem: Environmental > Terrestrial > Soil > Wetlands > Permafrost | place: Sweden: Abisko...
TGGGCAATGTCAAGGTGCAAGCCTTTGGCTCGGGCACTCGCATGCGCGGCCTGCGCCACGGCCCGTACCGGCCCGACATGGTGATGCTGGACGATATTGAGAATGATGAGAACGTCCGCAGCAAGGAACAGCGTGACAAGGTCGAGGCCTGGGTCAAAAAGGTAGTGCTGCCACTCGGCCCGCCCGATGGCAGCATGGACGTGCTGTACCTCAACACCATCCTGCACTACGACTCGGCCGCCAATCGATTCCACACCAACCCGCAATGGCGCACCCGCAAGAAGTTCAAAGCCATCGTGCGCTGGCCGGATCGTATGGACCTCTGGCAGCAGTGGGAAGAGCTGTTCATCAACCAGACGGATGCGGAAGAAGCCGATCCAGATGATGAGACGCTGACCGAGGCCGAGGCGTTCTACCAGGCCAACAAGGCCGACATGGATGCAGGTGCCGTGGTCAGCTGGCCCAGCATGCGCCCCTTGCTGCGCTTGATGGAGATTCGCGCTGGTGACCACCATGCCTTCGACTGCGAGTACCAGAACGACCCCACCAACAACGAGGCCGGTTTCTTCCAGAACATGCAGTATTGGGTCCAGCCCTGCCGAGACTGGGTGTTCTATGGGGCTCACGATCCCAGCCTTGGTAAGAAAAACAAGAGCCGCGACCCAAGCGCCACAGGTGTCGGAGGCTTTGACCGCAATCATGGTGTTCTCAGCGTGGTCGAAGCCATCGTGGCGCGCCGTGTGCCTGACCTGCAAATCAGCCACATCATCCAATTTCAGCGTGACTACAACTGCTTGGTGTGGGGCTTTGAAGCCATTCAGTTTCAAGAGTTCATGCGGCAAGAGTTGATTAAACGCTCAGCTCGGGAAGGAGTTCCCGTGCCAGCCGTTGCGTTGCATCCGCACGAAGACAAGGACTTGCGCATTGAGTCACTGAGTCCGCATGTCAACAACGGCCTGATCCTTTTCTACCAGGCACACACGGTGCTCAACAGCCAGGTGCGCCACTGGCCCGAAGCCGACCACGATGACGGTCCTGACATGCTGCACATGCTGTGGATGCTGGCTGTCTCGCGTGCTGGCGGCATTCCCAAAATCAGAATTGGAAAAAGAAAATGATCTCTACAAGAGGCCTCGTTCAAACAGTTAAAGGCTGGCTCGGCAAGCCCATCGCAGGGCCTGATACCGACCCGCAAAAGTACTTTGGCACGATGTTCGCGCTGCCCAACCCCGACCCCATCCTGCGCGAGATGGGCCAGGCGGAAAAGGTCTATTACTCCATCATGGCCGACGCCCATGTCATGGGTGAAATTCGCTCCATTCGGGGTTCCTTCCGTTCATACCAATATCGGCTGACGCCCGGCAGCGACAACGACAGCAAGGCTGCAGCCGCAATGGAGCTTTGCCAGCAGTGGATGCAGTCCCAAGCGCCCAACACCGTCTCGGACTGGCTGGAGGTGATGTGGCAGATGACCGCCTCCATCTTCACTGGCTATCGGGTGCATGAAATGGTCTGGGACCTGGTGGACGGTCATTACTTGCCCAGCCAGGTGCTGGATCGTCCTGGTCGGCGCTTTCGATTTGATGCCTACGGCGCACCCCTGTTGATCTCCAGTGGAAACTGGCAGGGCGCACCGGTCGAACCGTACCAGTTTGTGGTCTCCAGGCACATGCCCACCACTGACAACCCCTATGGCATGGCCTTGCTTTCGAGCTGCTTTTGGCCCTGGACCTTCAAGACCGGTGGCTGGCGGTATTTCGTCAAGTACTGCGAGCGCCACGGCCTGCCTTGGCCCGTGGGGCGCTACCAGGCGGGCACCAGCGAAGCCGACCAGGACGCACTCGCCGAGGCACTGGCCGGGATGATTGAAGCCGGTTATGTGGTGACTCAGGAAGGCACTGGTCTGGAGCTGTTGACGCCCACTGGCGGGGGCAGCAATCTGCCACAGCAGAACCTGATCACCCTGTGCAACCGCGAAATGAGCAAGGCGCTCACCAGCCAGGCCATGATTGGCGAGCAGCTTGACGTCGGTGCCCGTGCTGCTGCAGAGACAGCCATGGACCGGCAGAACTCGGTGCATGACTCTGACCGCGACATCTCGGCGGCCAGCATGGCGCAGATTTTCAAGTGGATCACCTTGTTCAACTTCGGTGATGGCGTCTCACCACCAACACTGGAGTTCTTCAAACAGGAGGCCGCTGGCAAGGCGCGGGCCGAGACTTATCAGATCGCCGCCAACATGGGCGCAAAACCCTCGCGCAAGGCCATGTTGGACGAACTGGACATTCCACCTGCAGTGGATGATGCCGACGCCTTGTTGCCACTGACTGCTCGCCTTCCCGGTGTGACAGGCAGCAAGCCTGCAGCCCCAGCTAACACCCCACCAACGGTGGACTTCAACGCCGTGGCCGGTTTCACCTTTGCCAAGGCTGCAGGCATGACTGAAGACGAAGCCATGGCGCTTGCTGCCGATGCCGCTGACCAGGCCATCGAAGACAACATGATCGCGCCCATCTATCAGATGCTGGTGCAGTTCGAGTCCGAAGGCAAAACCCTGGCCGAGTTCCAGACCGCCCTGGAGGGTCTGGTCGGCCAGATGGATGACGAATCCCTGCGCGAAGTCATCGACCGCGCCTTGACCTATTCCATCCTGCGCGGCGCTGCCACCCAGGCCAACTGATTTTTTAACGGAGAGCACTATGACTGACCAATCTATCGAACAAGAAATCCAAGCCAAGGGGAAGACAGCCCCGCGTGTGACGCCTGCGGATATTGAGTCAAACATTGCCGATGAGCACTACTTCACGGCTGATGAAGGAGTCGTTGGGAAATATGCAAATCGACTTGCCTCAGAGGGTCTTGGGACTTACCCCGCAGACCTCCCAAAAAGGAACATGCAGCTCAGTCTCCTGACGTTTTGCGTGCTAGTTCTGCGCAACGGCTTCACTGTGACCGGCGAGAGCGCCTGCGCCAGCCCTGAAAACTTCGATGCAGAGCTGGGCCGCAAGATCGCCATTCAAAAAGTGTGGCCACTCATGGGATACGAACTGCGCTCAAAGCTGGCCGCCCAGGACGACCAGGAGGAAAACCATGGCTGATTCGAGCGAAGAGGCTGTTCTGCTGGCGGTCAAGGGTGTCATCTTTGATCTTCCCGCGTCAGACCAAGAGAAGGTGAAACAGATCGCTGAACAGATCAGGGCAACCGTCGAAAGTGCGGGTGTGACCGGCCAACTCGCGCTGGCCTTGGTCGGTGCTGAAGCGGCAGCAAAGGCATAGGCTGCATGAAAAAGCGCGTTTACATCGCAGGCCCAATGACCGGTTTGCCCCAGTTCAACTATTCCGCCTTCAATGCGGCCGCCCAGCGTCTGCGAGCGCTCGGCTTTGAGGTTGAAAACCCTACTGAGAACCCGGAACCCAAGTGCGGCACCTGGCTCGGATACATGCGCATGGCCATCCGGCAGCTGGTGACATGTGATGTTGTCGCTCTGCTGCCGGGCTGGCGCGGTTCACGCGGCGCACGTATTGAGCGCTGGTTGGCAGGCATGCTGGGCTTCACTGTCGTTCTGGAAAGCGCCATCCAGTCGGGTCCGGAGGCGTTCAATGGCTGATGCTCAGAATTTCGGCGTCAAGTTCACCGAAGCCATCGACTATCTCAAGGGCAAGCTGCCCGAGGTCAGCCTGAAGTGGGACGATCTCGCAGGGCCGGTGCACGGAAAGGTTTACACCATAGCCGGTGCCACATCCACCGACCTGGTGCGCGACTTTCATACAGCTACGACAGACGCGAGCAGCAAGGGCAGCACGCTCGGCCAGTTCCGCAAGGACTTTGACCGCATCGTGCAGCAACATGGCTGGACCTACAACGGCAAGCGCGGCTGGCGTTCAGCGGTGATTTTCAATACCAACATGCGCTCGGCGCACATGGCGGGTCGCTGGAAGCAACTGGTGGCCAATCAGGCACAGCGCCCCTATCTGCAATACCGCACAGCGGGTGACTCACGCGTGCGCCCGCTGCACAAAATGTGGAACGGCCTGATTTACTTGCTGTCAGATGCATTCTGGCAAACCCACTATCCACCCAACGGCTGGGGCTGCCGCTGCACCGTGCGGGCCTACGGTGAAGCCGAGATGAAGGACAAAGACCTGTCCGAGTCCGCCCCGTTCGAGATCAAGACTCGCGAGGTGATCACAGGCGACGGTGAAATCAAGGACAGGGTGCCTGTCGGCATCGACCCCGGTTGGGATCACAACGTCGGCCAGTCCTGGATCAGTCCAGAACTGTCGCTGGGTAAAAAGCTGGCTGCCTTGCCCCGCCAATTGCAAGGCCCGTTGGTCGATAAAACGATTTCACCCGCCTTTCAAAAGGCGATCAGTGACAACTTCAAGGCCTTTAAAACGGGGATTAAACAGCCCAGTGGGCAGGCCCAAATCGTTGGATTTATGGACAGCGGCATGCTCAATGCATTGGCTGAGAAGCTGCCCGCTATTGACCTTCAGTCCACGGCTGTTTCAGTGTTCGACAACAAGACCAATCATCTGGCAGGTAGTCACAAGGCATCATCCCTGCAGGCTTGGCCGGATGAGTGGATCAACAGCCTGCCAGAGCATTTCAGGAACTATCGGGCGGTGCTTTGGGACAAGTTGAAGAAGACACTGGTGGTGGTGCCGCAAGGTAGCTTCAACAAGACGCTTCCGAAAATCACCATGCGGCTAAACGAATCAACCAAATTCGGCACGTCAGCGTCGATCATCTCTCTCGGAAGCGCATCGGCTGCAAACTTGCGAGACTCGAATGCCTACGACCTGCTGCTGGGAACCCTTGACCCATGAAAAAAGCCCACACAGGGTGGGCTTGGGTCAGAAAGGGCGCTACGTCTTCATAATAAAGCCGCCTTCGCGGATTTTGGCTGGTGCATTTCCAGTCCACTGACTTGCCTGAAGTCTAAGCCACTCACCTGCATTTGGCAATATTCGGGCATTTTTCTAGCACTTCACCAGGCATTTAATCGGCATTTAATGAACACTTTCAGCCGAATTTTGGTCACTGACTGGATCAAAATAAACGTTTCTGGCGTTTTTGCTCACTTCCCCGTAAATCATTGATTCAATAGGCCTTTTTCTTGATTTTCAGCGCCTTTCACCTGGATCAATTCAAACATCCCCCCCCTGCGCACTGGGCGAGCTCAAGGTGGAAGGCATACACACCACCATCCCCTTGCACCTTGCGCTGTGCGACGACGCCCAGGTTGCTGCCGCCGACCTCCACACCGGCTTTCTCGAAACCTGGCTGGCAGAGCATCCGCTTGCCGCCACTCCCTTGAAGGTGCCCGCATGACCGCTACCACGCTTGCCGCCCAGGCCCGCTACAGCTTTGGCGGCGATGAACATCTGTTCGTCGAGATCAGTGACGAAATGTCGCTACCGGCCTTCTTCAAAGGCATGGCCATCTGCACCGCACTGCAGCGCCGCGCACTGCCCGGCGTGACGGAGATCTGCCCGGCCAACGCTTCCTACCTGGTGCGCTTTGACCCCGATGTGATCGCCCCCGACGCCTTGCTGGCCACGCTGCAGGAGATCGAGGCCGAGCTGGGCGATGGCGATCTGCCCCTGCAAACCCGCATCATCGAGATTCCGGTGCTGTACAACGACCCCTGGACGCACGAGACCCTGATGCGCTTTCGCGAGCGCCACCAGGACCCGAACAGCACCGACATCGAATACGCCGCACGCATCAACGGCCATGCCTCGGTAGAGGCATTCATTGCGGCGCATTCCGCAGCACCCTGGTTTGTCTCCATGGTGGGCTTCGTGGCCGGCCTGCCATTTCTGTTCCAGATGGTCGAGCGGGAGCGCCAGATCCAGGTCCCCAAATACCTGAGCCCACGCACCGATACGCCCAAGCTCACGCTGGGCCACGGCGGCTGCTTCAGTTGCATCTACTCGGTGCGGGGCGCCGGTGGCTACCAGATGTTTGGCGTCACACCGGCCCCCATCTTCGACCCGGAGCAAGGCCAGTCGTACTTCAAGGACTTGATGATCTTCTTCCAGCCGGGCGACATCGTCAAGTGGAAGCCGATTGACCGCGCCGAATACGACCGCCAGGTGCAGCAGGTCGAGGCCGGCAGCTACCAGCTACGCATAGCGCCCGTGTCATTTTCCCTGCGGGATTTTCTGGCCGATCCAGACGGCTACAACCAACAACTCCTGAAGGTGCTCCATGGCGATTGAAGTGCTCAAACCCGGCCTTGCCACCAGCGTGCAAGACGCTGGCCGGCCCGGTTACTACCACCTCGGCATTCCACTTTCCGGCGCGCTCGACCAGCAAAGCCTGTTGCTGGCCAATCTGCTGGTGGGCAACGATGCCGCAGCGGCGGTGATCGAATGCACCCTGCTGGCGCCCGAGCTGCAGTTTGATGCGCCCGCGCTGCTGGCGGTCACCGGTGCGGAGGTGCAAGTTCGCGTCAACGGCCAGGAGGTCCCGCGCAATACCAGCTTTGCGGTGCAGGCAGGCGACAAGCTGGGCTTTGGCTTCATGAAGCTGGGCGCACGTATTTGCATCGCCGTGGCCGGCGGCATTGACGTGCCGCTGGTGCTGGGCAGCCGCTCCACTTACGGACTGGGGGCCTTCGGTGGCTTTCAGGGCCGCAAGCTGCAGGCGGGTGACACACTGCCGGTGGGCACCGCTGCTGCCCACGCCCGCACGGGCCGCACGGTCGACCCCGCACTGCTGCCGGTCTTAGGCAAGGAAGTGACGCTGCGCGTGCTGCCGGGCATTTACTTCCACCGCCTGCAAGAGGCTTCGGTGCAGAGCTTTTTTGCCGATACCTGGACGGTCGCGGCAGAGGCGGACCGCATTGGCTACCGCTACAAGGGCGGCACGCCGCTGCAGTTTTTGGAGCGCAAGCCCCCGTTCGGCGCAGGCAACGACCCGTCCAACATCGTGGACGCCGGTTACCCCTATGGCTCCATCCAGGTGCCCGGTGGCCGCGAACCCATCATCCTGCACCGCGATGCAGTCTCGGGTGGCGGCTATGCCATGGTGGGTACCGTCATCAGCGCCGACATGGACTTGGTCGCCCAGATGCAGCCCAACCACAAGGCCCGCTTTGTCGAAGTCAGCATGGCCGAGGCGCTGGACGCCCGCGCCCAGCGACGGCGACAGCTGGACCAACTGCGTGCCGCACTAGTGCCCTGAAGCGCTAGCACTTTTCTCGTTCCTTTTCCGTCCTTAACTTTGGAGTTCACCATGAACAGCTCAACCCTGCGCGCTTCATTCTTCGTTGGTTCTCTCGCTGCCTCCTTGTTCCTGCATGCCAGCGCCTCTGCCGCCGACTGGTTTCCCTACAAGGCGGAGGCCACCGAACCGGCATTTGCGGCCGACGGCAAGAAGACGCCGATCGAGTACAGCCCGCTGGCCAAGGCCAGCAAGAAGTGGGATGTCTGCGTGTCCTTCCCGCACATGAAGGACGCCTACTGGCTGGGCGTGGACTACGGCGTGATCGAAGAGGCCAAGCGCCAAGGCATCAAGCTGCAGGTGCTGGATGCGGGCGGCTACACCAACCTGGGCAAGCAGGTGTCGCAGATTGAAGACTGCGTGGCGCGCGGTGCCAATGCGGTCATCATCGGCGCCATCTCGGGTGACGGGCTGAGCAACGTGGTCAAGGCCACCGCCGCCAAGAAGGTGCCGGTGGTGGACCTGGTCAACGGCATGAACTCGCCCGACCTGTCGGCCAAGTCGCTGGTGTCCTTCTACACCATGGGCCAATCCACTGGCGAATACCTGGCCAAGAAGCACCCTGCGGGCTCGCCTGCCGTCAAGGTGGGCTGGTTCCCTGGCCCGGCGGGTGCGGGCTGGGTGGAGGCAGCGCACAAGGGCTTCATGGATGCCGTCAAGGGCAGCGCCGTCGTGGTGCTGGACCCCAAATACGGTGACACCGGCAAAGAAGCCCAGTCCAAGCTGGTAGAAGACGTGCTGCAGGGCAACCCCGATCTGGCCTATATCGCGGGCACGGCCGTCACCGCCGAAGCTGCCACCGGCATTTTGCGTTCGCGCAGCCTGGACAAAAAGGTGCAGGTGCTGTCCTTCTACATGACGCCCGGCGTGTATGAAGGCATTCAAAAAGGCCGCATCGTGGCCGCCCCCGCCGACTCCATGGTGATCCAGGGCCGTATTGCGGTGGACCAAGCCGTGCGCCTGCTCGAAGGCAAAGAAGTGGTCAAGCATGTGGGGCCGAAGATCTTCGTGGTGGACAGCAGCAACATCAAGACCGTGAAGGCCGATGACATCCTGCCACCCGCCGGCTTCAAGCCAGTGTTCGAGGTCAAGTAAGTACCGCCATGCAGGCCATGACACCTCCCTTGCTGCAAACCAGCGGGCTCACCAAGCGCTATCCCGGCGTGGTGGCGCTCGACGCGGTGGACTTTGATCTTCGCGCAGGCGAGGTGCATGTGCTGTTTGGCGAAAACGGCGCCGGCAAGTCCAGCCTGATCTCGCTGCTGGCCGGCGCCAATACGCCCAGCGCCGGTGACATCCGCATGCGCGGTGTGCCGGTGCAGTTTGCCAATGTGCACGAGGCGCGGCGCCACGGCATCAGCGCGGTGTTCCAGGAGTTCTCGCTGGTACCCACGCTCACCGTGGCGCAAAACCTGAGCCTGGGCGAAGAGCCGCGCTCCGGCGGCATGCTGGACCGCAAAGCGCTGCGCGAGCGCGCCCGCAGCATGCTGGCCGACCTGGGCTTTGACATCGGCGTCGACAGGCTGGTCGCCGGCCTGACGCGTGCCGAGCAGCAGATGGTGGAGATCGCCAAAAGCCTGCGCGGCAGCGTGTCGGTGCTGATCCTCGACGAGCCCACCGCTTCGCTGACCGATACCGAAGCGCAGCGCCTGTTTGCACTGGTAGCGCGGCTGAAGGCGCGTGGCGTAGGCATCGTCTACATCTCGCACCGGATGCACGAAATCACACTGATTGCCGACCGCGTCACCGTGCTGCGCGATGGCCACAAGATCGCCACCAGCGACGCCAAGGCCACCAGCCCGGAGCGCCTGATCGAGCAGATGAGCGGCCGCGCCATCGAAAAAATCTACCCGCATATCCGACACCAGCCCGGTGAAGTGGTGCTGCAGATCGACCGACTGCACAGCGCCAGCGGCGTGCGCGATGCCAGCCTGACGGTGCGCCGTGGCGAAGTGGTAGGCCTGGCCGGCCTGGTCGGCTGCGGCAAGTCGGAGCTGTTCCGTGCGGTCTACGGCCTGGACGCGGTCACTGCGGGCAGCGTGCAGTTTCGCGGCCAGCTACGCACCGGCGCAAAAATCCGGCAACTGCTGGACGAAGGCCTGTTCTACCTGCCACCCGACCGCAAGGGCGAGGGGCTGGTGATGGGCTTCAGCGCGCGCAGCAACATCACCTTGCCGCTGCTGCACGGACCCTTGCACGGTCGGGGCGGCTGGCTGCGGCGGCGCCTGGGGCGCAAGCTGGCCAGCGAGGCCGCCGAGCGGGTGGAGCTGGCGCCGCGCAATCTGGAGCGCCCGGTGGCGCTGCTGTCGGGCGGCAACCAGCAGAAGGTGCTGTTTGGCAAAGGGCTGACGCGCGACGCCGTGCTGTATGTCTTCGACGAACCCACCGTGGGGGTGGACATCGCCACCCGCTGCGCGCTGTACCTGCTGATCCAGCAGCTCTGCGAAGCTGGCGCTGCGGTGGTGGTGATCTCCTCCGACCTGCCGGAAGTACTGCATCTGAGCCACCGCGTGTATGTCATGTCGCAAGGCCAGATCACCGGTGAACTCGAGGGCGAGGCGATCAACGAAAGCCGCGTACTGAATCTGTTTTTTGGACCCAACGAAAGCAAGCCATGAATTCGAACCCTTCCATCGCCACGCCATCACCCCTGCCCGGTCCAGGTGGCCGCGTGCTGGGCGCGCTGCGCGGGCTGTTTCTGCGCCTGGGCGTGCTGCCCTTCATGCTGGTGATCGCGTTCATCGTCTTCAGTGCGTTGTCGAACCAGTTTCTGACCGTGCAAAACCAGGTCAACCTGTTGCGCCAATCGGTGTATTTGATCCTGGTGTCGCTGGGCCAGATGCTGGTGCTGGTCACGGGGGGGTTTGACCTGTCGGTGGGCACCGTGATGGCCATCACCTCCGTCGTGTCGGCCATGGCCATGCAGTTCTTGGGCGCGGCCCTGCCCGACGCGACCTGGGTGGTGATCATTGCCGGCTGCGCCTGCGGCATGCTGGCCGGGCTGGGCATTGGCCTGCTCAACGGCATCGGCGTGGCTTTCATCGGTGTATCACCCTTTATCGTGACGCTGGGCCTGCAGTCGGTCGGCTTCGGGCTGGCGCTGTACCTGACCGGCGGCGTGCCGGTCTCCGGCCTGCCTGCAGAGTTCAGCGACTTGTTCGGCTTCGGTACGCTGCTGGGCATTCCGGTGCCCATCCTGGTCACCGCCGTCTGCGTGGCAGCCATCGGCATGCTGATGGGGCGCCTGGCTACCGGCACGCATCTGCTGGCGGTAGGCGGCAATGCCAAGGCGGCCACCCTGTCCGGTATCGACACGCGCCGGGTGCTGCTGCTGGCCTATCTCCTGTGTGCCGGCCTGGCCGCCGTGAGCGGGCTGCTGCTGACGGCGCGGGTGGAAACCGGCGAAGCCAACCTGGGCGGCACGGTGGCGCTGGAGTCGATCGCTGCCTGCGTGATTGCTGGCGTCAGCCTGCGCGGCGGCATGGGCCGGGTGCCGAATGTGGTGATGGGCGCCATCTTCATCGGCCTGGTGCAAAACGGCATGAACCTGGCCAGCATCGGCTCGTATCTGCAGATGGTGATGCTCGGTGTACTGCTGATCGTGGCCGTGGTGGCCGACCAGATTCGACACCGCATTGGGGTGCGCGACAGCCACTAAATACACAGTATTCTGCAACCCATCACCCCACCATACTCAGCAAAAATGCCTGGACAATTTCCCGTCCGGGCATTTGATGTGGTAGGGGTGACACCGCTTAATTCTTTGCCAGCGACACGTCGGTAGATGAGCCATGTGCAGTCTCCGCCGCCATGCCAATGGATTCGCCCAGCGTGGGGTGCGGGTGAATCGTCTTGCCGATGTCCACCGCAGCGCCGCCAACCAGGCACCCAAGTCAAAAACAGCTGGATACGACAAACATGGATGGCACGGAACGCAACTGCAAGAGCAAATCAGTAGGCTCCAAATGAGCCGACTTCTTTTGTTCGGAAAGCGCTCAGGCCATCGTCAGCGGGTAGATATCCTTGATGTCCAGGATGTTTTTCTTGTTGCCGTCTTCGATCTGAATATCGCCGTGGATGTAGCCACCCTGCGAGCGAAAGCCCGGCACAACCTCGGGGCAGCCGCGTTCGGTGGCGGTCAAGGTCAACAAGGCAAGAGCATCGGTGTCGTCAAAACGGCAATGGATGTGCTTGTCGCTGTGCACAAACATGCCGCGGTGGGCATGTTGCGCCATGATGCGCTCGCCGATGCTCCTGGCCAAAACCAGGTAGGCCGGGGCTTGCGTCGCACGGGCGACTTCCAGCACCGCAAACAGCAGGATGGCGTCGGCCTTGGTGGCCAGCAGAGGCGCCTTGGGTGCAGCCGGGTCCGTGGCATGCCATTCACCCAGCCCGAAATGGCGCGCCATCGCCACCACATGCTGCCAGAGTGAGGCACGCCCGGTCATGGCCCAGGCCGTCACGGTGGACAGGAAAACGATGGTGTTGATCGGCTTGCGCTCAAACACCCAGCCCTTTTTGCCGTAGAAACCCCGACGCGGGAACACCTGCCCGGTCAGGTCCTTGCCGTCGGCAAACATCGGCTTGATCTGGTTGGTTTCTGGCACGTAGGCGTAGCGCAACCAGGCATCCAGGCCGTCGACAGCCCATTGTTTGAGCTGCTCTCCCTTGGCACCGAGCTGACGGGCCAGCGTGAGCTGGGCCAGGGTGGCGTCGCCGTAGATGCCCTCCGGGCCATTCATGGCGTCTGGGTCCATCTTGAACAGCACCCAGGCTTCCTGGGCCACCTCACCGTATTCCGGGCCAAACTGGCGCTGGGCGCGATCGCCGTAGAAGGAATAGGTGAACTGCGGATGGTTCTCGTCGGTCGGCGCCTCCTCACGCTTGACCGGGCGGTTGAACTGGTAACAACCCAGGCCGGTCGCCGGGTAACGGCTGCGCACATACTGCCAGGCCAAAAACTCCGCCCAGTCGAGCGCTTTTTCCTCACCCGGCACCCGCTGGCCGAGCAAACCAGCGCCGTAGATCAGGTCATTGCCGATGTTCACAAAGGAGAGCCCCTTGGCTTCGCGCAGGATCTCCAGATCGCGATGCATCGGCTTGTCCCAGAAGCCTGCTGCGGGCAAGGGCCGGCCGTAGCTGCCGTGGCGCGTGAGTTCGAGGGTGTCCCAGTTGTCGATGTGGCAGTTCCATTCGGCCTTGATGAGTTTTGCGGTGGCCTGCGGGTCAACCTCGAACATCAGCTCGTAGAACGGGTAATGGTGCTTGATCTCATGCACCTTGTTTTTGCCCTCGGGTCCGACGGTATCGAGCGTCTTGAGGTCCAGAAAACAATGCCCACCCCAGGTCAGCAGACCGGAAGGGTCCGCGTGGTCAAAATGCCAGCGAATCGCATCCATCGCCGCTTGTTTGTACTTGCCATCACCGCTCAACGCCGAGAGTGCTGACAAAGTGCGAAACAGGTTCTGCTGGGAGGCCAGGTTAGAAGGCTCCCAATCGGCGCCGTCCATGTTGCGCCATTTGACCGGCTCACCGGTGAAGGTGTTCATGCCGTCAAAGAACAAGGGGGTGCCGTGATAGGGATCGCGGTATGTGTCGAGGATGGTGTCAGCGTAGCGGCGAATGTAATCAAGCATGGCGTTCATGGCGGTTATCCTGGAACTGAAATACCGACGAAACGACGGACAGGAATTTCAACCACATTGGCTGAAGTATGGCATGGGTTCTGGGCAAGACATCACGCCAGATCAAGGCGGCAGGCCGTCGCGGGCCTGCCAAACCTCGACTAGATCAAACAAAGTGCATTCACTGCCTGAAGGGCGGCAAAAACCGCATCAGACCACCCTGTTTTGACACGCCAGGCGATTACCATCGGCGCCCCGCAAACGGCGACAACCTGCCGCTGTGCGCCATTTCTTAGCTTTTGATCGCCCCGCTGACCGGAGCCCCCACCACCACACTATGCACACCGAGACACCGATCCACTTCGTCCCCCACGCCGTCACAACAGCTGTCCCCCAGTCCGACGCCGAGCCCATTGTGGGCGGCCGGGTGGAACTGCAATTGCTCACCACCCTCAAATGCAACCTCAAATGCAGCTACTGTTCGCTGGGGGTTGGCGACATGCTGGGCTCACAAGTCCATGTGGAGTACGACATTGAGCAGCTCAGCGCCTTTGTGGATCAGCACCTGAAGGGCAAGGAGATCTACGTCACCTTCTACGGCGGCGAACCCACACTGAACAAGAAGCTGATGCTGGAGGTGATGCAGCGCTTCCCGAGCTTTCGCTTCCAGTTGCAGACCAATGCCACGCTGATCGACAACCTGCCCGAGTGGGCGCTCAACCGCTTGTCCAATGTGTTGGCCTCTATCGATGGCGGCGAGTCCACCACCGACGGCTACCGTGGCAAGGGCATCTACCGCCAGGTGGTGAAAAACCTCAAGGAGGTGCGCGACCACATCGGCGGCTCGGTCACCGCCCGCGTCACCTGGGGCAACCCCGACACCTGTTTTGAAGAACTCGACCAGCTGGTGGCCGAAGGCGCACCGTTTGACTACCTGTACTGGCAGTTTGTGGCCGACGAAATGTACGCGGGTGATTCGGTGGCCAAGCGCAAGGCGGTGTTGGTGCAGCTGATCGACAAGTTCTTCTCGCGCACCGATGTGCTCTATCCGCTGATCCCACTGATGGGCATGGTGCGCAACAAACTCTTCCCCACACGGGCGCTGGAACTGTACGCCGGTGCCAGCCAGTGCCGCGTCTCCACCCACCTGATCAACGTCATGCCCAGCGGCGAAATCTACCCCTGCCCCGACATGTTGTACGACCCGACCATGAAGATGGGCGACATCAAAGGCAACTGGCTCAAAAAGAGCCCGCTGCAACAGGACCCAGCCATGCCCTGCCACAGCTGCGAGGCCTATGCCTGGTGCCGCGGCAACTGCATGAAAAACATGCACCGGGGTTATGTGACCAACGACCTGCAGTACCGCAGCAACGTGGTCGAACCCATTTGTGAACTGATCCGCTTCATGGGCCAGGAGATCGACAAACACAATCCGCAGACTTGGTTTGAGCAACTCAGCCTGCCGGTGCGCAAGCAGATCATGGACTGCAAGGTCTACGAGTACGTTGAGGTCATGCCTTAAGGCAAGATACCTCGCAGGTGCAGCTCAGCGGGTGCGCGCCCTCGACGGCACCCGCTGCAGTTCAGCGCTTGCCCAGTCGCGCCAGCGTACCCACCTGCGCTTCGCGCACGGCTTCTGCGGCATCGGCCGGGAGCATTAGCCCTTGTAGCACCAGACGCCAGGCGGCGGCACGTACGGCAGCCTCATAGTCGCCCGGCGTGGAATAGCGCTCAGCGATGGACAAACGCGAGTCGCCGGTACGCAAACGCTCGGCGCGTGTTGCAGCCAGTGGCAGCGTGGCGCCCGTCTGGGTGCACAGGCCGCGCGGGTCATCGCGCTTGGCATTCCAGCCAACATAACTGGCGCGTGGCGCGGCAACTGCCGGCAGCCGCACCGCCTGCAGCGCGTGACCGTCCGCGTCGGTACGGGCAACCAGCAGCGGCAAGCTACCGGTGATGCGTGGCAGTCCCGGCGCACCATCGGTCAGCAACGCAGGCACCACGCTGCCACGGTAATCCAGGCCGACAATCCCGGCATAAAGCTGTTTCGAGTCGGCGCGCACCAGGCCGCCGTTGCCCAACTGCGGATAACGGCTGGCTGGCGGCTCCGTACCGTGGCTGACCCAGTCGTCCATGGCCACCAACAAGGCGCGCATCAGTGGGCCTGCGTAAATTGGCGAATCAGGCAGGCGGCAGTTGGGTACAGCTTTGGCCTGGGCATCGGCCATCACAAAGTGCTGGCTGCCAGCGACCAGATAAGCGCGAACCTCCGCTGGCAAGGCCAGGGCTTGGCCGCGCGCATCGGTCACGTTCAGACTGGCCAGAGACGACCAGAACTCGTACTCCGAGTCGATCTGCATGATGCGCGGGCAAGTCTGCGTGGCACGGCAGCGCTGCAGCAGCCCGTCCGTGCGTCCGGTGGCCGGGTCGATGCTGGCCTCGAAGGCCCGCGGAAACCGCGCCACCGGGTAGAGGTCGTCACTGTTCGGCCCTGGGTTGCGCGCGGGTTGGCCAAAGCGCTCGTTGGTGAAGCTCCGGCGGGCGCCGGGGATCTGCAGCAGCAGGCCATCGTAGACCGGGCGGTGTTCGGCCGTTTCGTTGAAGCCCAGATACAGGAAATCACGCAGCACCCGACCTGACTGCGAAATGCCCAGCCCCAGCACCTGGGTGATCGAGGAGCGGCCATCGCGCGCCAGCGGGTTGGCTGTGCTGCCGTCTTCGCGCAGGAACTGGGCGACATCGCGCAGCGCCGCAAAGCCTAGACCCAGCAACTTGGGATCACGCGCGGTGTAGGTGAACTCGTAGATGGCATCCTTTGGCAGGCTGGCTGGGCGCTGGATCTCCAGGGTTTGGTCGTCGATAAAACGCCAGGACAGGCCCGTGGGCTGCGTGCGTGCATCGCGCAACCCAGCGCGCGCCGTCAGTTGCGCACCTTCATGGCTGGCCGCTGGATAAGCCAGCTTGACAATCTGCTGCGCTGCGGCTTGCTGGGCGGTGAAGACCCATTCATCACGGGACGGGCCAGTGATGCCAGCGACTGTCGGCACCTGGATTCCCACCGGGCTGCCTTTGCCGCTGGCCGGGATATCACCTTGCCAGCCGATCCAGGCCAGGGTGTAGCCCTGCGAGAGCAGGAAACCATCACCCGCATCACCGGCCTCAGCCAGTCGGTCATACTGCGCTGGGGCGTTATCCATGCCCAGACCCATCAGTTTGCGGCCTCGGTTTGGCACCTCGACCAGCAGGCGACCGTTGGGGTGCTGCGGCTGCAGGATGACCACGTCGGCCTGAGCCCGCACCTGGCCCTGGGCGTCGCGCGCGCCCAGCGCCAGATCGGCGATGCCCTGGTTGCGCGCATCAGCCGGATCAACCGCCATGCTGGCACGCGCAACAATCTTGCGGGCGGTGCCACTGGCACCGAAAACACGCCCCTGCAAGGCCTGTGGCTGCTCTTGCAGCACCTCGAACTGGGTAACACCTGCCACAGCGTGGGCGCTCAGAACACTGCCCAGGATCAAGGCGGTCCAACGCAACTTGGAAACGCGCATTGGCATACCTCTGGTTAAAAAATTCATGGGTTGTCAGCTCGCATTCGCCACCCGGAACACCGACACCTGCTGTGCCAGGCTGTGTGCCTGCTCATTGAGCGCATGGGCCACCGCCGCAGACTCCTCAACCAGCGCCGCATTCTCCTGCGTGAACTGGTCAATCTGGCTCATGGCCTGACTGACCTGCTCGATGCCGGCGCGTTGTTCTTGCGAGGCTGTGCTGATCTCCGCAATGATGCCGCGCACTTTGTTGACCGCAGTGACGATCTCGCCCATGGTCTGCCCCGCGCGATTCACCAGCCCGGAGCCGTCCTGTACCTGTGACACCGAGGCGTCGATCAGCGACTTGATCTCCTTGGCGGCCTGGGCGCTGCGCTGCGCCAGCGTACGCACCTCGGTCGCCACAACCGCGAAACCACGACCCTGCTCGCCAGCCCGAGCCGCCTCCACCGCAGCGTTCAGTGCCAAGATGTTGGTCTGGAAGGCAATACCGTCGATCACGCTGATGATCTCGGCGATACGCGCCGAACTCGATGAGATCCCACGCATGGTCTGGACAACGTTGTCCATCACCTCGCCGCCCCGTTCGGCAACGCCGGACGCGGTGTCGGCCAACTGCCCGGCGCGTACCGCGTTCTCGGCATTCTGCGCAACGGTACCGGTCAACTGCTCCATGCTGGCAGCCGTTTGCTGCAGCGAAGAGGCTTGCGACTCCGTGCGTGAGGACAGATTCAGGTTGCCTGCGGCGATCTCGCCAGCAGCATGGCTCATTTCCTCGGTGCCCAAACGGATGTTGCTGATCAAAGTGGACAGGCGGGTCTGCATGCTGGCCATGGCGTGCATCAAACTCTGGTCCTTGCTTGGGTCGGCCTCGGAAAGATCCACCGCTGCGCTCAGGTCCCCCTCGGCAATACGTTCGGCCACGGCGACGGCCTGCGAGGGCTCACCACCCAGACTGTTGGTCACGCTGCGGATGATCAGACGCATGCTCAAGTGGATTGCTCCACCGATCAGGAGCACAAACAGGAACATCCGCATCAGGGTGGCGCGGAACGCCGTCTCGATGTCATCCACCAGCACACCGGACATGATGTTCCAGTCCCAGGCCGCCATGTGGCGCACATAACTGATCTTGTCGAGACGCTGGGTGCTGCCGTCGGGGGCCGTCACACCGGCCTGGTAGGTGACAAAGCCCTGGCCATTCTTCTGGCCCATGGCCGCGAGTTCTTTGTAATAGGCTTTGCCATTCGGATCTTTGCGCTCGCCGACATCGGTGCCGATCAATTTCTCACCGAAGGGATGCATCAGCATGGTCGGTTTGGAGTCGATCACGAAGAGGAAGTTCTTACCATCAAAGCGCAGCTTCGACAGGCGCTCGAGCGCTTGCTTGCGTGCGCTGGCCTCATCCATGTGCTGTGCTGCGACCTCGCCAGCGTAGCTCTCCACCAGGCTGTAGCCCAGATCCACCACATGCTTGATCGCATCCTGGCGTTCTGCCATCACCACATTGCGCGCCTGCAGCACCGCCAGCCCTCCAATCAAAAACAGGCCCAGCCAGGTGAGTAGCAGGGCCAGGGAGAGTTTCGTTTTAAGTCGAAGTGATTTCATGATGTGATGTGGTTGAACAGATAAAGATAGGGGGTCAGGCAGCTTGGCCTTGGCATGTTTGCCAACGCTTAAAAAGTCGCTTTCGAACCGAAAAAAAGCCCGGACGGTTTCCCGTCCGGGCTTTTTCACTTGAGTGGATCGTGCTGCATTTACTTCTTGGCTGGCGGCACATCGGTACAAGAACCGTGCGCAATTTCCGCCGCCATGCCAATGGATTCACCCAGCGTCGGGTGCGGGTGAATCGTTTTGCCGATGTCCACGGCATCTGCGCCCATCTCGATGGCGAGAGCGATTTCACCAATCATGTCGCCGGCGTGGGTGCCGACGATGCCGCCGCCCAGGATCTTGCCGTGGCCGTGCGCTTCGGGGCTGTCATCAAACAGCAGTTTGGTGACACCTTCGTCGCGGCCATTGGCAATGGCGCGGCCAGACGCTGCCCAGGGGAACAGGCCCTTCTTGACCTTGATGCCTTGCGCTTTGGCTTGGTCTTCGGTCAGACCCACCCAGGCCACTTCGGGGTCGGTGTAGGCCACGCCGGGAATCACGCGGGCGTTGAAAGCGCTGGAGGCCAGTTCCTTGTTGCCTTGCAATTCACCGGCAATCACTTCAGCGGCCACATGCGCCTCGTGCACCGCCTTGTGCGCCAGCATCGGCTGGCCAACAATGTCGCCAATGGCGAAGATGTGCGGCACATTGGTGCGCATCTGGATGTCGACGTTGATGAAACCACGGTCGGTCACGACCACACCAGCCTTGTCGGCGCTGAGTTTTTTGCCGTTGGGCGTGCGGCCCACGGCTTGCAGAACCAGGTCGTAGGTTTGCGGCTCGGGCACGGTGACGCCGTCTTCTGCCGGTGCAAAGGTGACCTTGATGCCTTCCGGCGTGGCTTCGGCAGCGACGGTTTTGGTCTTGAGCATGATGTTGTCAAACCGCTTGGCATTCATCTTTTGCCAGATCTTGACCAGATCGCGATCCGCGCCCTGCATCAGGCCGTCCATCATTTCGACCACATCCAGGCGGGCGCCCAGGGTGCTGTAGACGGTGCCCATTTCGAGGCCAATGATGCCGCCGCCCAAAATCAGCATGCGTTTGGGGACTTCCTTGAGCGCCAAGGCACCGGTGGAGTCGACCACACGCGGGTCTTTGGGCATGAATGGCAAGTGCACGGCTTGGCTGCCTGCGGCGATGATGGCGTTTTTGAACGCGACCACCTTCTTGCCGCCGGTTTTTTCCTGGCCGCTGCCGGTGGTTTCTTCCACTTCGAGGTGGTTGGCGCCGACAAAGTTGCCGTAGCCACGAACAACCGTCACCTTGCGCATCTTGGCCATGGCGGCCAGACCGCCAGTGAGTTTGGCGATGACCTTTTCCTTGTGGCCACGTAACTTGTCGATGTTGACCACCGGTTTGCCAAAGTCCACACCCAGGTCACCCAGGTGGCTGACCTCGTCCATCACCGCTGCCACATGCAGCAAGGCTTTGGACGGGATGCAACCCACGTTCAAACAAACACCGCCCAGCGTGGTGTAGCGTTCGACCAGAATCACCTTGAGGCCCAAGTCAGCCGCGCGGAAGGCAGCCGAGTAGCCGCCAGGCCCACCACCGATCACCAGCACGTCGCAGTCCAGATCAGCGCTGCCGGCAAAGCTGGCAGCAGCAGGTGCGGCCACAGGTGCTGCAGGCGCTACCGTTTGCGTAGCTGCTGGCCCTTGTGCCACCTGGGCTGCAGGCGAATTTGGCTTGGATTCTGCGGCGGGGGCCGGTGCAGCGCCCTCGCCTGCTGCGTCCAGCGTCAAAAGCAGGGAGCCCTTGGACACCTGGTCGCCCAGCTTGATCTTGAGTTCTTTCACCACGCCAGCGTGGCTGCTGGGGATTTCCATCGAGGCTTTGTCAGACTCGACGGTGATCAGACTCTGATCCGCCTTGATGGTGTCGCCGGGTTTGACCAGCAGTTCAATCACGGTGACTTCCGCGAAGTCGCCGATGTCGGGAACATGGATGTCAATGAGTGCCATGTTGTGTCCTTTACAGCAGTACGCGGCGGAAGTCGCCCAGGATCTGAGCCAGGTAGACGTTGAAGCGTGCGGCAGCGGCGCCGTCGATCACGCGGTGGTCCCAGGTCAGGCTCAGCGGCAACATCAGACGTGGCTGGAAGGCCTTGCCGTCCCAGACCGGCTCCATGGTCGAGCGGCAGACACCCAGGATCGCCACCTCAGGTGCGTTGATGATCGGGGTGAAATAACGCCCGCCAATGCCACCCAATGAAGAAATGGTGAAGGTGGCGCCAGACATTTCAGCCGGGCTCAGCTTGCCGTCACGGGCCTTCTTGGCCAGCTCACCCATCTCTTGGCTGATTTGAAAGATGCCTTTTTTGTCGGCGTCCTTGATCACCGGCACCATCAGGCCGTTGGGCGTGTCAGCGGCAAAACCGATGTGGTAATACTGCTTGTAGACCAGCGCGTCACCGTCCAGGCTGCTGTTGAATTCAGGGAATTTCTTGAGCGCGGCCACGCAGGCCTTGATCAAAAACGCCAGCATGGTGACCTTGGTGCCGCTCTTCTCGTTTTCCTTGTTGGTGGACACGCGGAAGGCTTCCAGATCGGTGATGTCGGCATCGTCGTGGTTGGTGACCGCCGGGATCATCACCGCGTTGCGCAGCAGGTTGGCGCCGCTGATCTTCTTGATGCGGCTGAGTTCCTTGCGCTCGATCGGGCCAAACTTGGCAAAGTCGACCTTTGGCCAGGGGATCAGGCCCAGGCCTTCGCCACCACCAGCGGCGGCGGGTTTGGCGGCTTGCTGGGCGGCGATGGCAGCGGTTTGCACCGCGCCACTCATGACCGAGCGGGTGAAGGACTCGATGTCGGCATCGGTGATGCGGCCTTTGAGGCCGGAGCCTTTGACCTCAGCCAAGGGCACACCCAGTTCACGGGCAAATTTGCGCACCGACGGCGAAGCGTGTGGCAAGCCCAGCACCAAGGCGGTCGGGTTGTGGGCAGGCAGCGCTGGCGTCGCAACGGCGGCAGCCAAAGTTGCTACAGCTGTTGTAGCTGCAACTCCTTGATTGACGGCGGCTACAGGCACATTTGGCACTGAAGCAGCGGCAGCAGGCACAGCGGTGGCGCTGCCTTGCAAGATCAGCAGCAAATCACCGATGTTGACGGTGTCGCCGAGTTTGACCTTGAGTTCTTGCACCACACCAGCAGCACCCGACGGGATTTCCATCGAGGCCTTGTCCGACTCGACGGTGATCAGGCTTTGTTCCAGCTTGACGCTGTCACCGACCTTGACCAAGACCTCGATCACGGTCACGTCTTTGAAGTCGCCAATGTCGGGCACCCGCACTTCCACCGGGCCAGCGGCGCCTGCCACTGGTGCAGCCGGTGTTGGAGCGACAGCTGCAGCAGCGGCCGCAGGCGCTACAGAAGCAGGAGCTGCCTGCGCTTGTGCAACGGGGGCTGCAGGCTGATTGGGTGCAGAAGCGCCGTCAGCCACTTCCAGCAACAGCACCAGCGAGCCTTGTTTCACCTTGTCGCCCAGCGCGACTTTGAGTTCCTTAACCACACCGGCGTGGCTCGAAGGGATTTCCATGGAGGCCTTGTCGGACTCCACGGTCAGCAGGGATTGGTCAGCGCGCACAGTGTCGCCAGGTTTGACCAGCAGCTCGATCACGGTAACTTCGTCGAAGTCGCCGATGTCGGGCACTTTGATGTCCAGAATTGCCATGTTGTGTCTCCGGGTGCTCAGGCGTGAAGGGGGTTGACTTTTTCGGTATCGATACCGTACTTGGCGATGGCTTGCACCACCTTGTCGACCGGCACTTTGCCCTCTTCGCTCAGCGCCTTGAGCGCGGCCACCACGATGTAGTGGCGGTTGATCTCAAAGTGTTCACGCAGTTTGCTGCGGAAATCGCTGCGGCCAAAACCGTCGGTGCCCAGCACCTTGTAGGTGCGGCCCTTCGGGATGAAAGGGCGAATCTGCTCGGCATAGGCCTTGATGTAGTCGGTTGACGCCACCACCGGGCCGTCGGAACCCTGCAACTGCTGCGTCACAAAGGCCTGCACCGGTGTGGCAGCCGGGTGCAGCAGGTTTTGCCGTTCGGCTTCCTGGCCGTCACGGGTCAGTTCGTTGAAGCTTGGGCAGCTCCACACGTCAGCGGTGACACCCCAATCCTCAGCCAGCAATTTTTGCGCGACAAAACTCTCACGCAAGATGGTGCCCGAACCGAGCAACTGCACACGCGGGCTGTTGGCCACAGTTTCACCGGGTTTGCACAGGTACATGCCCTTGATGATCTGCTCTTCGGTGCCCGGGGTCAGGCCCGGCATCGCGTAGTTTTCGTTGAGCAGGGTCAGGTAATAGAAAACGTTCTCCTGCTTCTCAACCATGCGTTTGAGGCCGTGGTGCAGGATCACGCCGACTTCATGCGCAAAGGTTGGGTCGTAGCTGATGCAGTTCGGAATGGTGCCCGCCAGGATGTGGCTGTGGCCGTCTTCGTGTTGCAGACCTTCGCCGTTGAGCGTGGTGCGCCCGGAGGTGCCGCCCAACAAGAAGCCACGCGCTTGCATGTCACCCGCCGCCCAGGCCAAGTCACCAATGCGCTGGAAGCCGAACATCGAGTAGTACACGTAGAACGGCACCATGATCCGGTTGCTGGTGCTGTAGCTGGTGGCCGCGGCGATCCAGCTGCTCATGCCGCCGGCTTCGTTGATGCCTTCTTGCAGGATCTGGCCCTTGACGTCTTCCTTGTAATACATCACTTGGTCTTTGTCGACCGGGGTGTACTGCTGGCCAGCCGGGTTGTAGATACCAATCTGACGGAACAGGCCTTCCATACCAAAGGTGCGGGCTTCGTCCACCAGGATGGGCACCACACGCGGGCCCAGTGCCTGGTCACGCAGCAGCTGGGTGAGGAAGCGCACATAGGCTTGGGTCGTCGAAATTTCGCGGCCAGGCGCGGTGGGTTCCATCACGGCCTTGAAGGTCTCGATGGGCGGCACCGTGAAGGACTCGTCGGCCTTGGTGCGGCGATGTGGCAGGTAGCCACCCAACGCTTGGCGACGGGCGTGCAGGTACTGCATCTCCGGCGTGTCATCAGCCGGTTTGTAAAACGGCAGATCTGGCAATTGGCTATCAGGAATCGGGATGTTGAAGCGGTCACGGAAGGCGCGAATGTCGTCATCAGCGAGTTTTTTGGTCTGGTGCACGTTGTTCTTGCCCTCGCCGATCTTGCCCATGCCGTAACCTTTGACGGTCTTGATCAGCAACACCGATGGTTGGCCGACGTGCTTGTCGGCGCTGTGGAAGGCGGCATAGACCTTTTGCGGGTCGTGGCCACCGCGCTGCAGGCGCCAGATGTCGTCGTCGCTCATGTTCTCGACCATCTTGGCGGTGCGCGGGTCACGTTCAAAGAAGTGTTTGCGCACAAAGGCGCCATCGTTGGCCTTGAAGGCCTGGTAATCGCCGTCGAGCGTGTCCATCATGACCTTGCGCAAGGCACCATCTTTGTCGCGTGCCAGCAGCGGGTCCCAGTTGCCGCCCCAGATCAGCTTGATCACATTCCAACCAGCACCACGGAAGGTGCCTTCCAGTTCCTGGATGATCTTGCCATTGCCACGCACCGGGCCGTCCAGACGCTGCAGGTTGCAGTTGATGACAAACACCAGGTTGTCGAGCTTTTCACGCGCGGCCAAACCGATGGCACCCAGGCTTTCCACCTCATCCATCTCACCGTCACCACAGAACACCCAGACCTTGCGGTTCTCGGTATTGGCAATGCCGCGGGCATGCAGGTATTTCAAGAAACGCGCTTGGTAAATTGCCATCAGCGGCCCCAAACCCATCGACACCGTGGGAAACTGCCAGAACTCGGGCATCAGCTTGGGGTGCGGATAACTCGACAAGCCCTTGCCTGCGGTTTCCTGACGGAAGTTGAGCAACTGCTCCTCAGAAAGACGGCCTTCAAGGTAAGCGCGGGCATACACGCCGGGCGCAACGTGGCCTTGGATGTACAAGCAGTCACCGCCGTGGTCTTTGCTCTCAGCATGCCAAAAATGGTTGAAACCAGCGCCAAACAGGCTGGCCAGCGAGGCAAAAGAGCCGATGTGCCCCCCCAAATCGCCACCATCCTCTGGGTGGAGCCGATTGGCCTTGACCACCATCGCCATGGCGTTCCAGCGCATATAGGCACGCAGGCGCTCTTCAATCTCGATATTGCCAGGGCAGCGTTCTTCCTGGCTTGGCTCAATGGTGTTGACGTAGGCGGTGTTGGCCGAAAACGGCATGTCCAGGCTGTTTTGCCGGGCATGCTCCAGCAACTGATCTAATAAGTAGTGCGCACGTTCTGGGCCTTCTTTTTCAATGACGGCCGTCAAGGCTTCCAACCACTCACGGGTTTCCTGGGCATCCGCATCGATGGCGGTACGGTTATCGGGTGCTTCTGACATTCGTGTCTCCTGTAGGGTGGCCGGGGAATGGTAGTGGGTTTGGCCATTTTTGTCGCGAGCGGCATTCTAGGGGTATTTGAAAATTTTTCAAATGGTGTAGGGTTAATTCATATAGTGAAATATGGCACCCCTATTTCGGGCTTCAAGCCACCTACACTTCGCTGCATGCCCGCGCTGCCATCCGCCCCTTCCGAGAGCCCCGATACCCTCAACCCGCGCGCCAGACTGCGCCGCTGGTGGAAGGGCCAGTCCGCCCACCGCCAAGACCGACTGGCCATGCTCGCGCCACTGGCTGCGGTGCTGCTGTTTCTGGCGGCCATCTTGTCAGCCTTCGCTTATCTGCGCTTTGAAGAAATCGCGCGCGAGCGCGAGGCGCTCCACCGCGATGTCGAATACTCGCAGCAGCGGGTGCGCATGCGCCTGCTGGAGCAGCAAGAGCAGCTGATGCGTTTTGCCCGGGAGATGGCCGGGCATGAGGTCACCGAAGACAGCTTTCTACGACGTGCGGAGGCTTTTGCCAACCAGTTCCCGGAAGTGCAAAGCTTGACCTGGATGGATGACGGCCTCAAGGAGCGTGGCAGTTTTGACACCAGCGGCGTGTTAGCCCGCTCCTCAAAGCAAGGCGCGCAGATGCGCCGCAGAGTGGAGGAGATGGCCCAGAACTTCCTGCTTGTCAGAGATGTGTTGCTGCCGATCTATTCGGCCCCGCGCAAGCAAGAAAGCGGCCCGACCCTGGTGCAACTGCACTTGCCGTTGATTGACAAAACACGCTTCAAGGGTGACCTGATCGTCACCTACTCAGTGGATGCCATCTTCCGCTACGGCGTACCGTCGGAGGTGACCTCCAAATACGCGATCGCTTTTCTCGATGCCAATGGCAGCGTGCTGGCGGGCACCAGTCTGGCTGAAAAAACCCTCATGCGCAGTTTTGTGCCCTGGGCCAATCCGGTGAATGCCTACCAATTGCCCGTGTCACCGGTGGGCAACGGCCTGTCTCTGCGCGGCCAGGCCTACCGCACCTCGCTGGGCGTGATCGGCAGCGGACTGTTCTGGCTGGTGATGGTGCTCAGTGCGGTGACAGCCTGGTTGCTGCTGGCCAATTGGCGCCACACCCGCAGGCGCATCCAGGCGCAAGAAGCGCTGGTGCGCGAGACCGCTTTTCGCCGGGCCATGGAGAACTCGATGCTGATTGGCATGCGGGCACTTGATCTGCAGGGACGCATCACCTATGTGAACACCGCTTTTTGCCAGATGACCGGCTGGAGCGAATCCGAACTGGTGAACCAGGTCGCACCATTTCCATATTGGCCCGAGGGCGACCATGAAGCACTCAAAGCCAGACTGCGCGAAGAGCTGGCCGGTCTGATCCAACCCAGCGGCATCCAGTTCCGGGTCAAGCGCAAGAATGGCGACATCTTTGAAGCACACCTGTATGTCTCACCCCTGATCGACGCCTTCGGGCAGCAGGCCGGTTGGATGACCTCGATGACCGACATCACCGAGCCAACCCGGGTGCGTGAGCAACTTGCAGCATCCCACGAGCGTTTCACCGCCGTTCTGGAAGCGTTGGATGCTTCAATTTCAGTAGCGCCGATGGGCAGCCATGAGCTGCTCTTCGCCAACAAGCTGTACCGCCTGTGGTTCGGCACCGAGGCCCAGGGCCATCTGCAACTGGTGGCCGAAGCTGGCGTGCCCGCACTCAACCATAGCGACGAAGTGCAGGACATGGTGGACGCCTTTGCCGGACTGCCCACCAGCCAACTGTCCGACAAAGAGGCCGAGAGTGCCGAGGTGTATCTGGGCAGCTTGGGCCGCTGGCTGGAGGTGCGCACCCGCTACCTGAGCTGGGTGGATGGGCGTCTGGCGCAGATGGTGATTGCCACCGACATCACCGCACGCCGCATGGCCGAAGAGCAGGCAGAAATCCAGGCCGAACGCGCCCAGGCCTCAAGCCGCCTGATCACCATGGGCGAGATGGCCTCCAGCGTCGCGCACGAACTCAACCAGCCGCTCACCGCCATCAACAATTACTGCAACGGCATGGTGTCGCGCATCAAGAGCAAACAAATCAGCCAGGACGAGCTGTTGGGGGCGCTGGAAAAAACCGGCCGCCAGGCACACCGGGCAGGCCAGATCATCCAGCGCATCCGCTCCTTTGTCCGGCGCAGCGAACCCAACCGCACCATCGCCAACGTCAGCACGCTGGTGGGCGAAGCGGTGGAACTGGCCGAGATCGAACTGCGCCGGCGCAACGTCAAGCTCAACCAGTATGTGGCGCCCAACCTGCCCAATGTGATGGTTGACCCCATCCTGATCGAACAGGTGTTGCTGAATCTGCTCAAAAACTCGGCCGAGTCGATCGACTCGGCACAAAAACCCACCGCCCAGCGCCTGGTCAAGCTGCGGGTGTCACAAACTTGGGTGGACGACAAGCCGGTGGTTGAGTTCCGGGTATCCGACTCAGGCCAAGGCATTGCACCAGAAGTCATGGCGCGTTTGTACGAGGCTTTTTACTCCACAAAACCCGAGGGCATGGGCATCGGCTTGTCCTTGTGCCGCTCCATCGTCGAGTCCCACCTGGGACGGATGAAAGCGGAGAACATCTACAATGGCGAGGCTGTCATCGGCTGCTGTTTCACGTTCTGGATACCCATCCCGGAAGCGTCATCAGTTCCGCCCGCGAATCGTTCTGAATAACCAGGATTTCAGGTACCGTCATGAGTTTGATTCCCAAAAAAGGCACGGTGTATGTCATCGATGACGATGAAGCCGTGCGAGATTCGTTGCAATGGATGTTAGAGGGCAAAGATTACCGGGTGCGCTGTTTCGACTCGGCGGAATCGTTTCTGAGCCGCTATGACCAACGCGAAGTCGCCTGCCTGATCGTTGACATCCGCATGCCTGGGATGACCGGCCTGGAACTGCAAAGCCGCCTGATCGAAACCCACTCACCACTGCCGCTGGCCTTCATCACCGGCCACGGCGACGTGCCCATGGCGGTGGACACCATGAAAAAAGGCGCCATGGACTTCATCCAGAAGCCGTTCCAGGAAGAGCAACTGTTGCCCCTGGTAGAACGCATGCTGGATCAGGCCAAAGAGTCTTTTGCCGAGTCCCAAAGTTCTGCCGCCCGCGACGCGCTCATGGCACGCCTCACACTGCGCGAATCCCAGGTGCTCGAGCGCATTGTGGCGGGCCGCCTCAACAAGCAGATTGCCGACGACTTGGGCATCAGCATCAAAACGGTGGAAGCACACCGGGCCAACATCATGGAAAAGCTCAACGCCAACACCGTGGCCGACCTGTTAAAAGTCGCCCTTGGCCCCAATGCCGCAAAAGCCTAATCTAGCCACCGCTTATTCGCTATTTTTAAAATAGCTGCACACGCCCGCTCCGCAAGGACTCGCGGGCTTTTTTACGGATATACCGACATGAACACACCCACCCAAAGCGCCCAGCTCATCGACGGCGTTGCCCTGTCCAAACAACTGCGCCTGGACGTGACCGAGCGCGCCCGCGCCCTCAAAGCCCGAGGCATCACCCCTGGCCTGGCAGTGATCCTGGTGGGTGATAACCCGGCCAGCCAGGTGTATGTACGCAACAAGGTCAAGGGTTGTGAAGACTGCGGGTTTCACTCGGTGCTCGAAAAGTACGAGGCCAGCCTGAGCGAGGCTGATCTGCTGGCCCACATTGCCCGGCTCAATGCTGACCCGGCCATCCACGGCATCCTGGTGCAATTGCCAGTGCCCAAACACATTGACGCCAGCAAAGTGATCGAGGCGATCTCCCCCCTGAAGGATGTGGATGGTTTCCACATCGCCAGCGCCGGTGCCTTAATGACCGGCATGCCCGGTTTTTGGCCCTGCACACCGTATGGCTGCATGAAGATGCTGGAGTCAATCAACTACGACCTGCGTGGCAAACATGCGGTGGTGATTGGCCGCTCCAACATCGTTGGCAAACCCATGGCGATGATGCTGCTGCAGAAAAACGCCACCGTCACGATCTGCCACAGCGCCACCGCCGACCTGAAAGCGTTGACGCTGCAGGCCGATGTGATCGTGGCCGCGGTGGGCAAGCGCAATGTGCTAACCGCCGACATGGTCAAACCCGGCGCAGTGGTGCTGGACGTGGGCATGAACCGCAATGACGAGGGCAAGCTGTGCGGTGATGTGGACTTTGAAGGCGTGCGCCAGGTCGCCGGCTTCATTACCCCGGTGCCGGGTGGGGTAGGCCCGATGACCATTACCATGTTGCTGGTCAACACCCTTGAAGCCGCCGAACGCAGCACCATCTGAACACCATGACCAATCCCCTTCTCTCTTTTGACGGCCTGCCCGCTTTTGACCACATTCGTCCGGAACACATCGAGCCCGCGACCGAACAACTGCTTGAGCAGGCCAACCAAGCGCTGGAGACCGTCACAGCGCCTGCGTTTGAGGCGCAATGGGACAACATCGCCCGCGTACTGGACGTGGCCACCGAGCGCCTGTCGCTCGCCTGGAGTGCGGTGAGCCACCTCAACAGCGTGGCCGACACCCCTGAATTGCGCGCCGCGTTCAACGCCGCCCTGCCAAAGATCACCGAGTTCTCCGCCCGCCTGGGCGCCGATGAGCGCCTGTATGCCAAATACAAAGCCATCGATCCCGCCACACTGAACCCCGAGCAGCGCCAGGCGCATCAAAATGCCTTGCGCAACTTCGTGCTGGGGGGCGCCGAATTACAAGGTGCAGCACGCGAACGTTTTGCCGCCATCCAGGAATTGCAGGCAGCGGCCAGCCAAAAGTTCAGCGAAAACGCGCTGGACGCCACCGACGCCTTTGTCTACTACGCCACTCTGGACGAGCTCGATGGCGTGCCCCAGGACATCGTGCAAGCGGCCCAATCTGCGGCGCAGGCTGACGGCCAAAGCGGCTACAAGCTCACCCTCAAAATGCCGTGTTACCTGCCCATCATGCAGTTTGCCAAAAGCAGCGCGCTGCGTGAAAAGCTGTACCGCGCCTATGTGACGCGCGCCTCCAACCAGGCCGATGAAGCGGGCCAAAAGTTTGACAACTCAGCGCTGATCAAAGAGATCCTGAGCCTGCGCCAGGAAGAGGCGCAACTGCTGGGTTTTGCCAACTTTGCCACCTTGTCGGTGGTGCCCAAGATGGCCGAGTCGCCTGAGAAGGTCATCCACTTCCTGCGTGACCTGGCCACCCGTGCCAAGCCGTTCGCCGAAAAAGACCTGGCTGACCTGCGCAGCTTTGCCGCCGAACAACTGGGCCTGAGCCACCCACAAGCCTGGGATTGGCCGTATGTCGGCGAAAAACTCAAGGAAGCGCGCTACGCTTTTAATGAGCAAGAGGTCAAACAATACTTTCCGCTGCCCAAAGTGCTGGCCGGGTTGTTCCAGATTGTTGAAACGCTGTTTGAAGTGCAGATCCGCGAAGACCACGCCCCGGTGTGGCACGAAGATGTGCGCTTTTACCGCATCGAGCGTGCTGCTGGTGCAGCCGGTGACGCTGCGCCCACGCTGGTCGGCCAGTTTTACCTGGACCCCACCGCGCGCAACGGCAAACGCGGCGGTGCCTGGATGGACGACGCCCGCGCCCGCTGGCTGCGCCCCGATACGCACACGCTGCAAACCCCGGTGGCGCACCTGGTTTGCAACTTTGCCGCCAGTGTGGCGGGCCGCCCGGCCCTGCTGACGCACGACGACGTCACCACCCTGTTCCACGAATTTGGCCACGGCCTGCACCACATGCTGACCCAGGTCAACGAACGCGATGTCTCGGGCATCAGCGGTGTGGAATGGGACGCGGTGGAGTTGCCCAGCCAGTTCATGGAAAACTTCTGCTGGGAATGGGATGTGCTCAAAAACATGACCTCCCACGTTGACACCGACTTGCCGCTGCCGCGCGATTTGTTCGACAAGATGCTGGCCGCCAAGAACTTCCAGAGTGGGATGCAGACGCTGCGCCAGATCGAGTTCGCGCTGTTTGACATGTTGCTGCACAACGGCTTTAACCCGCAGCAAGACATCATGCCGCTGCTGCAACAAGTGCGCGACGAAGTCGCGGTGCTGCAGCCGCCAGCCTGGAGCCGCACCGCACACACTTTCAGCCACATTTTTGCCGGTGGCTACGCCGCAGGCTACTACAGCTACAAGTGGGCTGAAGTGCTGAGCGCCGATGCCTACGCCGCCTTTGAGGAAACCGCTGGCGCCGACGGCACCCCCAGCATCGAGACCGGTCGGCGCTACCGCCAGGCGATTCTGGAGGCCGGTGGCAGCCGCCCGGCACTGGCATCGTTCAAGGCATTTCGCGGCCGCGAACCCACGCTGGATGCGCTGTTGCGGCATCAAGGCATGGTTCAACCCAGTTAACGGAGGTCACATGGCGCGTCGTCAGCCACAAGCACATTTACTTGCCAAAATAGTGCTCCAGCCCTTTTATAAAAAGGCGAGCGCGCTATGTTTTTTATCAGTAGCTGCGTTGGTTTCGAACGGCGTGCAAGCGCAAACCCTGTACCGCATCGTTGGGCCAGATGGGCGCGTCACGTTTTCAGACAAACCGCCGGTGACGCCAGCCAAGGTCACCCCACTGAGTGCCGACGGCAAGGAGACGGGTGCTGCTGCCAGCGCACTGCCTTATGAGTTGCGCCAGGTGGCAACGAAATACCCGGTGACGCTCTTCACTTCCAAAGAATGTGCGCCGTGTGACGAGGGCCGCACCTTGTTGCGCAGCCGCGGCATCCCTTTTGCCGAGAAAACCGTTACCAGCAACGACGATGCCGACTCGCTCAAACGCTTGGCCGACACCACGTCGCTGCCGCTCTTGACCATTGGCAGCCAGCAAATCAAAGGGTACTCGGCACCGGAGTGGACCCAGTACCTGAACGCCGCCGGTTACCCAGAGAAAAGCAAACTGCCCGCCAGTTACCGCTACGCCGACCCTAGCCCGCTGGTGACGGTCAAAACCGCAGAGTCAGCCAGCAGCCCGGCCAAAGCCGCCGAGGGGCGCCCCAAAACCGGCGCGGCAGACACACCACCAGCGCCCCGCGTCTCGCCCAGCAACCCTGCGGGCATCCAGTTTTGAATTTGCATCTGCTTACAAATGAGCACGCTGCGTCTACAAAGCTGACACGCCCAGACCTGCTTTCAACAGGACAATCGGACTCTGCCTGGGCGTGATGCGCCCTGCCGAATACGTTCACAAATCCAAGACAGCACCCTCCGGCGCAACATCCGCCGGTCCATACCTGCCAACACTCATCTTGAAAACCTCCCTGTCACTCTTTTTCCGCGGCCTGCTGCTGTTGTGCACATTGATGGGGGCTGGTGCCTACGCCGCCTCGATGCTGGATCTGCCCAGTCTGGAGTCCATGACCGATTACCGGCCCAAGATCCCGCTGCGGGTGTACACCAGCGATAACGTGCTGATTGGCGAGTTTGGCCAGGAACGGCGAGACTTTGTTGCTATCAAAGACATACCAACGATGCAAAAGCAGGCGCTGCTGGCGATTGAAGACTCACGCTTTTACGAGCACGGCGGCGTGGACTACAAAGGCGTCGTGCGTGCGGTGCTGGCGGACCTGACCGGCGGCATGAAACAGGGCGCCTCCACCATCACCATGCAGGTGGCACGCGACTTTTACCTGTCCAAAGAAAAACTGTTCTCACGCAAACTCACCGAAGTGATGTTGGCTTACAAGATCGAGTCAGAGCTGAGCAAAGACCAGATCCTGGAGCTCTACATGAACCAGGTCTACCTGGGCCAACGCGCTTATGGTTTCAGCAGTGCTGCACGCATTTACTTTGGCAAGCCGCTCAAAGAGCTGAGCCTGGCCCAGGCCGCCATGCTGGCGGGCCTGCCCCAGGCGCCCTCCAGCATCAACCCCATCGTGAACCCACAGCGCGCCCGTCAACGCCAGCAACTGGTGCTCAAACGCATGCTGGACCTGAAATACATTTCCGAGGCGCAGTACCAGTTTGCGTTGAAAGACAACCTCCATGTGCTGGCCGAGGGCCAGTCGGTCAACAACCATGCGCTCTACGCCGCTGAAATGGTGCGCCAGGCCATCTACGGCCAGTTCAAGGAAGAAGCGTACACACGCGGCATCAACGTCTACACCACGCTGGTCAGCACCGATCAGGAAGCCGCCTACAACGCGGTGCGTCGCAATGTGCTGGCCTTTGACCAGCGGCGCGGCTACCGTGGCCCGCAAGCCCAGATCACCCTACCCAGCACTGCGGCCGAACGTCAGAAACTGATTGAGACCACGCTGCAAAAGTACCCAGCCAACGACAGCTTGGTGTCTGCGGTGGTGGTGTCTGCTGCGGCCAAAAGTGTGCGCGCTGTCTTGGCCAACGGCAACGAGATCGAGTTGCTGCCAGAGGGCTTGCGGTTTGCCGCCAATGCCTTGACCGACAAAGCGCCTGCCGCGCTCAAGATCAAGCCAGGCTCGGTGATCCGTGTTGAGCAAGACAGCAAAGGTCGCTGGCGCATCGGCCAACTGCCCAATGTGGGGGCGGCCTTGGTGGCGCTGAACAACCAGACCGGGGCGTTTCGGGCCATGGTGGGCGGTTTTGACTTCAACAGCAGCGAGTTCAACCACGTCACCCAGGCCTGGCGCCAGCCGGGCTCGGCGATGAAGCCATTCATCTACTCGGCCGCGCTGGACAAAGGTTACTCACCAGGCACTTTGGTGAACGATGCACCACTCACACTCACCAGCGAAGAAACCGGCGGCCAACCCTGGGAGCCGCAAAACGACGACAACGTGTTTGACGGCGCCATCACCTTGCGCACCGCGCTGGCCAAATCAAAAAACGTCGCAGCCGTGCGGCTTCTGCGGGCAATCACACCCAGTTATGCGCATGATTTCTTGCCACGCTTTGGCCTGGATGGGAGCAAACAACCGGTGAACTACACCCTGGCGTTGGGTACTGGCTCGGTCACTCCTTTGCAGATGGCAGGCGCGTACTCGGTGTTTGCCAATGGCGGGTTCCAGATCAACCCCTACCTGATCCAAAAAATCACCGATGTGCGTGGCAATGTGTTGTTTGAAGCCGCTCCAGTGGTACCCGAGCAGGAAAACAACCGCGTACTGGATGCCCGCAACGCCTTCATCACCGACAGCATGCTGCGTGAAGTGACCACCTCAGGCACCGGTGCCAGCGCGACCCAAAAACTCGGACGGCACGATTTGGCAGGCAAAACCGGCACCAGCAGCGACGCGTTTGATGGCTGGTTTGCCGGCTACAGCGGTACCACCACCGCCGTGGCCTGGATGGGTTTTGATGACCCACGCAGCCTGGGCAGCCATGAGTTTGGGGCCACGGTGGCACTGCCAATCTGGATTGACTACATGCGCGTCAACCTGGCCAAACAGCCCAACAGCATCCCAACAGCCCCCGCAGGCGTGTCGATGGCGGATGGGGACTGGGTGATAGATGCGCTCTCAGGCAACACCGCCACCCGCTCGATTGACCTGGACCCGCTGCAAAAAATCAAAGAGTTTTTCAGCTTCTGAGGGCGATGAAAGAGCCCCCAGTTGGGTCAGACGCGTGTCAGAAGCCGGCTGGCAGCGCGATCTGGTGGTCGACGCTGTAGAGGTAGTCGTTGAAGATGTGCTCGGCGGTCAGCAGCTGGTACTTGCCGTCCGCACCGCGGCGGGTGGTGTCTTTCAGGCGGTAGGTGTAGTGCCCGCAAGTCCACAGCTTGAAGTTGCGCATCTGGGTGCACAAACAGGTTTTGTCCATCACCGAGATGTTTTTGCCATCCGGGTGCAGCGCCAGTTCGCGGTTATACGAGTTGATGTAAGCGCAGTTGCCCGCACCATCGAGCAAATAGCCGTAGGACTCGCAGTTGGGACGGATGCCATCGCCAATGGCGGGTGAGCCTTTGAGCATGCGCATCGGGTAGCCAGTGGGCGAAATCGTGTTGACCACGATGTCTTCTTCATTGGCCCGGTAGTAGTCCTGCTTGACATCAGCGGGCAAGCCACATTCTTCGGCCACGGTAAAGCGGGTGGCCACTTGCACGGCAGCTGAGCCGCTTTCCAGGAACGACACCGCGTCGCTGCCGGTAAAAATGCCGCCTGCGGCAATCACCGGAATGTTCAGTTCCTCATCCTTCACAAACTTGATCACCTCGGCAATGATGGTGGCCAGGTCAAACTGCGCCCAATCCAGGCCAAAACCCAGGTGACCACCGGCCAGCGGGCCTTCCACCACCACAAAGTCGGGTTTGCGGTCCAAGCGCGCGTTTTTGCGCAAAAACAGCTGCAGTGCCCGCACGCTGGAGACAATGATGCCCAGCTTGGCATCCCGAAAGCGGGGGTGATCCGCAATCAGGCCAAAGGAGCCCAAATGCAAGCCAGCACTGAGCGTGATGCCGTCAATGCCTGCGTCCAGCGCAGAGGCCATACGCACCTGCAGGGTTTCGCGCGGACCGTTCATGGTCAGCTTTTCCATGCAGTTCACAAAAATCAGGCCATCACCCTTTTTGGCTTCCATGGTGGCGCCAACGTGGTTGCGCGTGGCCTCAGCCAGGATGTCCAGGTCAAACTTGACGTCTGATTTGTCCGAATTCAGGATGTTGTGCTTGTAGAGCTTGGTTTTGTCTTTGACAAAACTGGTGTCAAAACGGCGATCCGACACGTCATTGACCATGGCATCCGAGATGTGGCCAATGCCACCAAGGCGTGCAGCTTCCAGCGCCAACTCCGCCGTCGAAATATCGACCCCCATACCACCCACCATGATCGGCACATACTCTTTTTGGCCGAATTTCAGGCGAAAGTCATCAACACGTTTCATGAAAATCCTTGAGGCAACGGGCGTCTTCAGCGAGGAAAATCCTGGCAAGCAAGCAGGGAAGAGGCCCAAAAAAATAGCTGGGCGAGATGACCCAAGCGACTCTCGAATTCTACCCGGCCACCCTGACACCTCCAGCACCGAGCCAATACCCATGACGCACTTATATGCTTGCCCTCTATCGCCTTGATGACACTTTCTGGCAACCAACGTGTCGTGCACAAACGACGCACCACCCCGCCATCAACGTCCACCTGGCATTGCCATACGGCTGGGGCGTGGCGCTGACATGATGCAAGAAAACCGCAGTCACTTGGCCATGGGCCATTTTGTGGCCCGACTGTGCCGCCAGCCGTAGCAGGCACTGGCACACGAACACGGCCGACCACTGCAGGCACTCCGTTAATAAGAGCTATCAACCCTTGAAAATAAAGGCCCAGAGGTATATTTTCCTTATAGGACGGGATGGCTTTCTTGCTGACCCAGATCACTCATCTGTACGCATCCGACTGGTGATCCAGCAGGCCACCGCAATCAGCAAAATGGCGCCCGCCTCGTACAGCAAAACAATCGGGTCGGAATCCTTGCCCTGCAACACAATCAGGCGGCTCAGCGCTGTCATCGCAATGAACAGGGGCAAGATGATCAGGTTGCGCTGGCGCACATAAAACGCACCGAGCATGCCCAGCACCTCGGCGTAGATGAACATCAGCAGCAGGTCTTGCAAGGCCACCCGGCGGTTTTCGACCAGCACCCAGATTTCCTGGCCCATCGCAACCACGGTGAAACAGGCGATCAAGGCCAGGAAAAGTTTTTCAACCGCATCGATCAAACGCTTGATGCTCATGGCGCTCCAATCACTTCCGTTGAAATGAAGGGGTTTGCAAGTCCTGCCAGCACGCTGGTGACCAACACCCCTAAACAGGTTGGCACCCAATTATTGAAGCAAGCAACAAAACCTCAAGACCTGTGGCGCATTCTCAGCACAGCGCCCGGGCGTGGTGCGCCAGATGGTCGGCCATGAAGCTGGCAATGAAGTAGTAACCGTGGTCATACCCCGCGTGGCGGCGCAAGGTGAGCGGCTGACCCACACGGGCGCAGGCGGCCTCAAACAGCTCGGGGTGCAACTGCTCGGCCAAGAATTTGTCGGCCAGTCCCTGGTCAATCAGGATGCCGTCGGGAAAAGGCGCGGCGCTTTGACCGCTCATCAGCGCGCTGGCATCGTGTGCAGCCCAGGCCGTCTGGTTGGCCCCGAGGTAGTTGCCAAACGCTTTTTGACCCCACGGGCACAGGCTGGGCGCACAGATCGGCGCAAAGGCCGACAGCGAGGTGAAGCGGCCCGGGTGTTTGAGCGCCAGGGTCAACGCCCCATGCCCACCCATGGAGTGGCCGGTGAGCCCTAAGCGCTGCAGGTCGATCGGCAGGCTCTGGCCCAGCAGCGGCAACAGCTCTTGCATCAGGTAAGTTTCCATGCGCCAGTTGCTGGCCCAAGGCGCTTGGGTGGCATCCAGATAAAACCCGGCGCCCACGCCAAAGTCCCAGGCATCGGCCTCGCCCGCCACGCCAGCACCACGCGGGCTGGTGTCGGGGGCAATCAAGGCCAAGCCCAGTTCAGCCGCCACACGCTGGGCACCGGCTTTGACCATGAAGGTTTCTTCGGTGCAGGTCAGGCCAGCCAGATACATCACGGCGGGCACCGGGCCGTGCGCCGCCTGCGGCGGCAGGTAGACCGACAGCTTCATCGGCAAGCCGATTTCGCGGGAGTCATGCTGGTAGAACCGCTGCAGACCACCAAAGCAGCCGTGTTCACTTTGCAATTGCAGAGAGGATGGGGGCATTTGATACCTAATTAATAGCTGCTCGCCCTTTATCTATAAGGGCTAGCGCCTGTTTTGATCAATAAATCACGACACCGCGGATGGACTCGCCGCTTTTCATCAACTCAAAACCTTTGTTGATGTCTTTGAGCGGCATGGTGTGGGTGATCAGGTCGTCGATGTTGATCTTGCCTTCCATGTACCAGTCGACAATTTTGGGCACGTCGGTGCGGCCACGGGCACCGCCAAACGCCGAGCCCTCCCATTTGCGCCCCGTCACCAGCTGGAACGGGCGGGTGCTGATTTCGGCCCCGGCTTCTGCCACACCGATGATGATGCTGCGGCCCCAACCCTTGTGGGTGCATTCCAGCGCCTGGCGCATGACCTGGGTGTTGCCGATGCACTCAAAGCTGTAGTCCGCCCCGCCATCGGTGAGCTGAACGATGCTGTCGACCACGTTGGCAACTTCCTTGGGGTTGATGAAGTGTGTCATGCCAAATTTGCGCGCCATCTCTTGGCGGGCCGGGTTGATGTCAACGCCGATGATTTTGTCGGCACCGACCATCTTGGCGCCCTGGATCACGTTCAGGCCAATGCCGCCCAGCCCAAAAACGACGACGTTGGCGCCCGCTTCCACCTTGGCGGTGAAGATCACCGCGCCAATGCCGGTGGTGACGCCACAGCCGATGTAGCAGACCTTGTCAAACGGCGCGTCTTCGCGGATTTTGGCCAGGCTGATCTCGGGCGCCACGGTGTAGTTGCTGAAGGTCGATGTGCCCATGTAGTGAAAGATGGGGTCGCCGTTCAGGCTGAAACGGCTGGTGGCGTCGGGCATCAGGCCCTTGCCCTGGGTGCCGCGAATCAGCTGGCACAAATTGGTTTTGCGCGAGAGGCAAAACTTGCACTGGCGGCATTCGGGGGTGTAGAGCGGGATGACGTGGTCGCCCTTTTTCAGCGTGGTCACGCCGGGGCCAACATCCACCACAATGCCCGCGCCTTCGTGGCCCAGGATGGCCGGAAAGATGCCTTCGGGGTCGGCCCCGCTCAAGGTGTAGTAATCGGTGTGGCAAATGCCGGTGGCTTTGATTTCGACCAGCACTTCGCCGAATTTGGGGCCTTGCAGGTCCACGGTTTCAATGGTCAGAGGCTGGCCTGCTTTCCAGGCGACGGCGGCTTGTGTTTTCATAAGGAGACTCTTCGTGGTTGAGCGGAATTGGACAGCGCCGCAGCGTAGCGGAATGTCCGGCCCCATGTCAGGATGGGGGCATCGTGCCAGGCATGGGGATGCCTGACGACCCGGCCCGGCAACTGACCCAACGCATCCTTGTTAAACCCTGCCGCAGAGGACGGTGCGCAAGGATCTGAGGTTGCAGATGCTCTTTTAAAAAGAGCTATAAACCCTTTTAATCAAAGGGCTAGAGGCCGATTTGTTGCACAAGGCGGTGCGTGAAACGCGTCAGACTGTCTTGTAGAGCAGCGCCACCGCGCGCGCTTCCATGGCCTGCCCCAACCCGACCGGCCCCATTTTTTCTGCGGTCTTGGCCTTGACGTTGACCTGATCGGGCTGCAGCCCCAAGGTCTGCGCGATGTGGGCGCGCATGGCAGGGATGTGTGGCATCAGCTTGGGCGCCTGGGCGATCACGGTGCTGTCGATGTTGCCAATCTCAAAGCCTTTGGCCCGCACCCGGCGTGCCGCCTCGGCCAGCAAGGCGCTGGAGTCTGCGCCTTTGAAAGTGGCATCCGTGTCTGGAAAATGGGTGCCGATGTCGCCCAACGCCGCCGCGCCCAACAATGCGTCGGTGATGGCGTGCAACAGCGCATCGGCGTCCGAGTGCCCCAGCAGCCCCAGGTGAAACGGCACGTCCACCCCACCCAAGATCAATTTGCGACCAGCCACCAGGGCGTGGATGTCCCAGCCTTCACCTATTCTGAAATTCATGCTTATGCCTCTTGTCTGTGTGTATCAGCAGCGCCGCGCGACAGCAGCACCGCCTGCGCCAGCGCAAAATCTTCCGGGTAGGTCACCTTGAAGTTTTGCGCGCTGCCCGGCACCAGCTTGGGCGCCAGCCCCATGGCTTCGATCGCGCTGGATTCGTCGGTGACCGCATCTCCGGCCAGTTCCAGCGCCTCACGCAGGCTGCCAATGCGAAACATCTGCGGTGTTTGCGCCAGCCATTTGTCGACCCGTGGCAAGGTGCTGGCCACCCGGTTGCCCTGCGCGGTTTTGAGGGTGTCTGGCAGCGGCAGAGCCAACAAGCCACCCACTTCGTCGGCCAGGCAAGCATCGAGCAGTTGGTTGATTTGCGCCGGCGTGATCAGGCAGCGCGCGGCGTCGTGCACCAGCACCCAGTCGTGCGCCACCGCGCCCTCGGCCAGCAGCGCATTTAAACCATTAAATACGCTTGCAGCCCTTGTAGAACCTCCGCAAGACGCTATTAAAAATGATGCATTCTTGCACTGCGGTGCCTGAAAGAAAGCATCGTCCGCAGACACCACCACCAGCGTCTGGTCGATGCGCGGCACCTCGGCAAACGCCGCCAGGGTGTGCATCACCATCGGCTGGCCAGCCAGCACCTGGTATTGCTTGGGGCCGGCGGCGCCAGAGCGTGAGCCGTTGCCAGCGCAGGGAATCAGCGCCCAGCAGCGCGGCGTGGTGCTGGGTGTAAGGGTGATATCGGTGAGTTCAGTCATGGTGTGGGCTGCATTCTAGAATCCATGACAACACACCCTGGCAATCTTTGCGCAGGGTTTTGGCGTTTCTACCTGACACACTTTCGCATGGAATTACCCAAACTCACCCCCGGCAAGCGCTACACCCTGCCCCGCCCCACTGGCTCGGCAGACGCGCTGTTACTGGCCCAACTGGCCTTGCGTGACAAGGCCAGCGGCAAGGTGACGGCCATCGTCACCGCCGATGCGCCCGATGCCCAGCGCCTGATCGACGAGATGGCGTTCTTTGCGCCCGACTTGCGTTGTGTGTTGTTCCCGGACTGGGAAACCTTGCCGTTTGACACCTTCTCGCCGCACCAGGATTTGATCAGTGAACGCCTGGCCACCTTGTGGCGCATCAGCCAGCATGACAAGGACACCGGCGCCGATGTGGTGGTGGTGCCGGCCACCACCGCGCTGTACCGGTTGGCGCCGCCGAGTTTTCTGGCGGGCACCACCTTTCACTTCAAGGTCAAGCAAAAGCTCAACGAAGCCAAGCTCAAGGGCCAGCTCACCCTGGCGGGTTACAGCCATGTGACCCAGGTGGTGAGCCCCGGTGAATACGCGGTGCGCGGTGGGCTGATCGACTTGTTCCCGATGGGCAGCCCGGTGCCGTTTCGGGTGGATTTATTCGACGATGAGATCGACAGCATCCGCACCTTTGACCCGGACAGCCAGCGCAGCCTGTACCCGGTGCCCGAGGTGCGCCTGCTGCCTGGCCGCGAGTTCCCGATGGACGAGGATGCGCGGGCGCGTTTTCGCAACCGCTGGCGTGAGCTGCTTGAAGGGGACCCCACGCGCAGCCGCATCTACAAAGACATTGGCAATGGGGTCGCCACCGCTGGCATCGAGTACTACCTGCCGCTGTTTTTTGAAGAAACCGCCACCGTGTTTGACTACCTCGGTGACGCTGCCACGGTGGTGTTGCATGGTGATCTGGCACCGGCTTTTGCCCATTTCTGGCAGGACACACGCGAACGTTATCGGCTGGTGCAAGGCGACCCGGAGCACCCGGTGCTGCCGCCCGATGCGCTGTTTTTGAGCGCCGAACAGTTTTACGCACGGGTCAACCAGCACGCCCAACTGGCGCTGCGGCCAGCGCAAGCCGGCCCTCACCCTAGCCCTCTCCCAGGGGGAGAGGGAACAGAGTCAACTAGCGCCCTGGTATTGCCCCCTCTCCCTGCGGGAGAGGTCGGGGGTGAGGGCTTGTCGCCTTACGCCGAATTTGAGGCCCTGCCCCCCATGACCGTGGTGCGGGGTGCTGAAGACCCGCTGGCACGCCTCAAAAGCCACATCCGCAACACCCAGCAACGGGTGCTGGTGCTGGCCGAAAGTGAAGGGCGGCGCGCCAGCTTGCTGGACTTTTTGCATGCCAGCAGCTTTGACCCGCCTGCGTTTGACTCGTTGCAAGAATTTCTGGCCAGTGACGAGAAAATCGGTATTGCCACCAGCAGCCTGGCCACGGGCTTTAGCTGGCTGGAGAGCGGCGTCGACTTTGTCACCGAGACCGAGCTGTTTGCCGCCAGCCACACCGCCCGCAAGCGCAAGAAACAAGAGCAGGTCAGCGATGTAGAAGCGCTGATCAAGGACCTGAGTGAACTCAAGGTCGGTGACCCGGTGGTGCACAACGCCCATGGCATTGGCCGCTACCGGGGACTGATCAACATGGACCTGGGCAACAAGCTGCCCAACGGCGAGCCGGAAATCCAGGAGTTTTTGCACCTGGAATACGCCGACAAGGCGGTGTTGTATGTGCCGGTGAGCCAGCTGCAGTTGATCAGCCGTTACACCGGGGTCAGCCCGGATGAAGCACCGCTGCACAAACTCGGCAGCGGCCAGTGGGACAAAGCCAAACGCCGCGCCGCCGAGCAGGTGCGCGACAGCGCCGCCGAGTTGCTCAACATCTACGCCCGCCGTGCCGCCCGCGAAGGCCATGCCTTCCGCTACAGCCCCAACGACTACGAAACCTTTGCCAACGACTTTGGCTTTGAGGAAACCGCCGACCAGAAAGCCGCCATCCACGCGGTGATCCAGGACATGATCAGCCCGCGCCCGATGGACAGATTGGTCTGTGGCGATGTGGGTTTTGGCAAGACCGAAGTGGCCCTGCGCGCCGCTTTTATTGCCATCACCGGTGGCAAACAGGTGGCGTTTCTGGCGCCCACCACCTTGCTGGCCGAGCAGCATTACCAGACGCTGGTGGACCGTTTTGCCAAATGGCCGGTGAAAGTGGCCGAGATGAGCCGCTTTCGCTCGGGCAAGGAAATCACCGCCGCGCTCAAAGGCGTGGCCGACGGCACCATCGACATCGTGGTCGGCACCCACAAGCTGCTGTCAGAGTCCACCAAGTTCAAGGACCTGGGCCTGCTGATCATCGACGAGGAACACCGTTTTGGCGTGCGCCACAAAGAGCAGATGAAGGCCTTGCGCGCCGAGGTGGATGTGCTCACCCTCACCGCCACGCCGATCCCGCGCACGCTGGGCATGGCGCTCGAAGGCCTGCGTGATTTGAGTGTGATTGCCACCGCGCCGCAGCGTCGTCTGGCGATCAAAACCTTTGTGCGCACCGAAGGCGCAGGGGTGATCCGCGAGGCGGTGCTGCGTGAACTCAAACGCGGCGGCCAGGTCTACTTTTTGCACAACGAGGTGGAGACGATTGAAAACCGCCGCGCCAAGCTCGAAGAACTGCTGCCCGAGGCCCGCATCAGCGTCGCCCACGGCCAGATGCCCGAGCGGCAGTTGGAAGCGGTGATGCGTGACTTTGTGGCGCAACGCAGCAATGTGTTGTTGTGCTCCACCATCATCGAGACCGGCATCGACGTGCCCACCGCCAACACCATTGTGATGAGCCGCGCTGACAAATTTGGTCTGGCCCAGTTGCACCAGTTGCGCGGTCGGGTTGGCCGCAGCCACCACCAGGCTTATGCCTACTTGATGGTGCCCGATCTGGAAGGCTTGACCAAACAAGCCCAGCAACGCCTCGACGCGATCCAGGCCATGGAAGAGCTCGGCAGCGGCTTCTATCTGGCGATGCACGATCTGGAAATTCGGGGTGCTGGTGAGGTGCTCGGTGAAAACCAGAGCGGCAACATGCTCGAAGTGGGTTTTCAGCTCTACAACGAGATGTTGTCAGAGGCGGTGCGCTGCCTCAAGGCCGGTATCGAGCCCGACCTGCTCAACCCGCTCAACGTGGCTACCGACATCAACTTACACGCCCCGGCGCTGTTGCCGGATGATTATTGTGGGGACGTGCACCTGCGCCTGTCGTTCTACAAAAAGTTGGCCACCGCCAAGACCACGAACCAGATTGACGGATTGCTGGAAGAAATCATCGACCGGTTTGGCAAACTGCCAACGCAGGCGCAAACCTTGATCGATGTGCACCGACTGCGGGTGCTGAGCCAGCCCTATGGTGTGACCAAGGTGGATGCCGCGCCCGGTGTGATCAGCATCACCTTCAAGAAAAACCCGCCGATTGACCCGATGAAAATCATCGCGCTGATCCAGAAAAACAAACACATCAAACTGGCTGGCAATGAAAAACTGCGTATCGAGCGTGAACTGCCCGAGGCCAAAGACCGGGCCCAGATGGTGCGAGACATTCTGAAAAACCTAGGCCAACCAGTGGCACAGGAGAACGTCACGGCGTGACGGCTACCGCCAAAGCACTGCGCCCCTGGGGTTGAAGCCAGGGGCGCAGTCTCTGAACACACGGGAAAAGCGTTAGCCTGCGGTGATTTTGGCGCGAATGTGCGCCAGCGCTTCTTCCACCTGATCCACCAAAATCAGGCACAAATCGCCTTCGCCAAGCTTGTCCATGGCGATATCAATCGCCAGAAATTCACCGGTGATCTCGTGCACCACCTGGGTACGGGACGCGCCGTTGAGTCCTTCTCGCAGCAGCGCAATCACCTCACCGTCAGCACGGCCGCGTTGGCACTGGTCTTGGTACAGCACCACTTCATCAAAGGCCTGCCCCAGGATCTGGGTCTGCTGGCGAATGTCTTCATCGCGCCGGTCACCGGCACCACTGATCACCACCGAGCGCTTGCGGGCTGGCATGGACTGAACCGCCTGAACCAACGCTGACATCGCATCCGGGTTGTGTCCGTAATCGGCAATCACGGTAGCGCCACGGTACGCAAACAGGTTAAAACGCCCCAAAGCGTTGTCGCTGTCGTTCACAAAACTCGCCAGTCCGGCACGGATCACCTCCCAATCCAGATTCAGACCCCAGGCAGCAGCCACTGCCGCCATGACGTTTTCGACCTGAAATTCGATGACTCCGTTGTGGGTAATCGGCACCCCGGAAAGTGCCAGTCTGTACTGGGTTTCACCTTGGCTTGCCACCAAACAGCCGTCTTCAACAAACACCGCCCGGTTGCCTTGCGCCAGATGGGTCGCCATGATCGGATGCTGCCGATCAGCGGCAAAAAAAGTGACCGAGCCAGAGCAGTGTTTGGACATGCCCGCCACGATCGGGTCTGCCGCGTTCAGCACCGCCACGCCATGAGGTCCGATGTTTTGCACGATCACCCGTTTGAGCACAGCCAAATCTTCCACCGTGGTGATGTAGTTCAGACCCAGGTGGTCGCCGCTGCCCACGTTGGTCACCACCGCCACATCGCAGCGGTCAAAGGCAAGCCCTTCACGCAGCATGCCGCCACGCGCTGTTTCCAGAACGGCAGCATCAACATCAGGATGCGACAGCACATTGCGAGCACTCTTGGGGCCGCTGCAGTCGCCGGTGTCAATGCGTTGGCCGGCAATGAACACACCATCGGTGTTGGTCATGCCAACGCGCAGACCGCTTTGGGCCAGCAGATGCGAGATCAAACGCACCGTGGTTGTTTTGCCATTGGTGCCAGTCACCGCCACCAAGGGAATACGCCCGTTGCCATTGGCACCAAACATATGGTTGATCACGGCCTCACCCACCGGTCGGCCTTTGCCAAAAGACGGTGATACGTGCATGCGCAGACCAGGTGCGGCATTCACTTCCACCACACCGCCACCTTTTTCTTCCAGACTATGGTCGATGCTGTCAGTCATCATGTCGACACCGCAGATGTCCAGGCCCACCATCTGCGCCGCAGCCACAGCGCGCGCTGCAACAGCTGGGTGCACATCATCGGTGACATCGGTCGCCGAGCCACCGGTCGACAAATTGGCATTGCGCCTGAGCAGAACACGCCGACCGTTCGCAGGCACCGAGTCTGCCTGCAAACCTTGACTCGCCAGGCAGGCCATCGCGATATCGTCAAACCGGATTTTGGTCAACGAAGTGGCATGCCCAGAACCGCGACGCGGGTCTTTGTTGACCTCGTCCACCAACGCCCGCACGGTGTGGATACCGTCTCCCACCACATGGGGGGCCTCCCGCCGGGCTGCCGCCACCAGCTTGTCACCCACCACCAGCAGGCGAAAGTCATGTCCAGGCAAAAATTTCTCGACCAGGATCTTGCGACTGAACTCTGCGGCCGTCTGGTAAGCAGCCGACAACTGATCTTTAGAGGTGATGTTGACCGTCACGCCCTTGCCCTGGTTGCCATCCTTGGGCTTAACCACCACTGGCAAACCGATCTCCAGTGCAGCCGCCCAGGCATCGTCGGCGCTGCCCACTTCGCGTCCCTGCGGCACGGGCACACCTGCTGCTATCAACAGTTTCTTGGTGAGTTGCTTGTCCTGCGCAATCGCCTCGGCAATGGCGCTGGTCTTGTCCACCTCGGCGGCCTGAATGCGACGCTGTTGACTGCCCCAGCCAAACATGATCATGCTGCCCTCGGTCATGCGCCGGTACGGGATGTGCCTGGCTACTGCGGCATCCACAATGGTGCCGGTGCTCGGCCCCAGTCGCACATCTTCGTCGAGTTCACGCAACTGGCTCAATGCCTGCTGCAAGTCAAACGAACGGCCCTCCAATGCGGCGAGGCACAGACTTTGCGCCAGCTCCAACGCCAATCGGCCAACCTCTTCTTGGGTGTATTCAACGACCACCTGATAAACACCGGTTTCCAGCGTCTGGGCGGTGCGCCGGTAAGTCACCGGGCAACCAGCCTGAGCTTGCAGACCAAGCGCCGCAGCGCCCAGTACATGCGCCAGACTGAGCGGACTGTCCTGTCCACCTGCCTGAATCACGCCGATGGCGGGGAAACAGGTGTGCAAACGGGCATCGAAGCCTGGGTCTGCGGTGACGGCACACTCGGCAGGTGTGCAACTGACAACCGCCTCAATGGCAGTACGCTGGGTCCAAAGATTAGGACCACGAAGGGCTCTGATTCGGGATAACTTCATGCTCAATGTATTTTTTTTGTGGGTGTCACCCCGAAAGTGCGCAAACCGGCACCGATCAACTCTGCAGTCATGCCCAACGCCCAGACTGCAGCACAAGCGGCCAGTAACGCACCCGGTAAGGCTCTCACCTCGGCGCTCAGCGCGTTCAATGCGATGCGTGCAACGGTATCTTCCCCCTTGGCCAGCACCACATGGCTGCCATCGAGAAATACCACACGCTCGCCACTGGAACGGTGCGTGACAAGCACGTCGGACGCAGCACTCTGCGCATAAAAAATGACGTGGCCATCGCACAGCGATGCCAGATCTGCCACCTGCGAATCCTCCGCATTGAGTACAGCGGTGCCGTGCGGCAGAATCACATCCACCTGCGTGCGCACAACGTTGAAGAGCTTGTCCTGATCATCAATATAGAACTCACTCAAGGTGCCAAAGTCGCCCATATCGGTGACAACGCCGACATTGCACTTGTCATACGCCAGCCCCTCGCTGAGGATACGTCGGCTGTTGTGCTCAAACACCACGGTATCCAGTGAGCGGTTGATCAGCAGGTTCTGTCCAGCATCCCAGCTGGTGCTGTCGATCATGTTGACGCGGCGCGCACCCAGATAAAAGCCTTCACGGCAGGCCAAGCCAACCTTATGACCCTTGTTGTGCAGCAGCCAGGAGATCAGACGAGCCACAGGCGTGGCTTCCGTCGTACCGGTCACACCCACCACCGAAATGCGGCCCAACTTGTCCGGGTTTTGTTCACGGCCAAACAGGTTGTCAATGATGGCAGAGCCAATCGGGCGAGGCTGACCGCTGGCCGGTTTCAGATGCGCCAGCAAGCCTGGGCTGGCATTGACCTCAATCACCGCACCACGTTGCTCAGACAAAGGCCGAGAGGCATCTTCAAGCACCATGTCAACACCAGCGATATCGAGCCCAACCACGCGCGCTGCCAAAGCAGCCATGGCCGCCACGCTGGGATGCAACTCATCGGTTACATCAAACGCCACATTGCCGTTGCGCTGAATCAGGACCTCTTGGCCCGCGGCTGGGACAGAGAAGGCGTTGAACCCCTGCCGCTCTAACTCCAGAACAATCTCTGCGGATTCATGCGGCCTGACCTCACCAAGCGGAAAGTCTTCCGTTTCGCCACGCCGCGGGTCCGTATTGAGCTGCTGGTTCACCAATGCAAGGATATTGGACTGGCCATCGCCCGTGACCCAGGCTGTCTCACCGCGCGCGGCCGCCACCACTTGGCGCCCCACCACCAGCAAACGATGCTCGTTGCCCGGAATGAACTGCTCAACAATCACATCGCTTTCGCCCTTGCGCAACGCCAGATCAAATGCTCTTTCGACATCAGCCTGACTGCTCAGGTCAAGCGAAACACCGCGGCCATGGTTGCCGTTATACGGCTTGACAGCCACAGGCAGGCCCACCTCTTGTGCGGCCTCCCAAGCCTCTTGCGCCGATTGGACGACTCTGCCATCGGGAACCGGGACGCCACTGGACTGCAACAAAGACTTGGTGAGGTCTTTGTCACAAGCAATTTCTTCGGCAATGGCACTGGTCTGGTCGGTTTCTGCGGTCCAGATACGCCGCTGTGCCGCGCCATGACCAAGCTGCACCAGATTGCCGTCGCTCAAACGAAGGTGCGGTATGCCACGTTCGGTGGCTGCCTCAACAATGTGCGAGGTGCTGGGCCCAAGGCAGTGCCTGTCTACCAGATCGCGCAACGGGGTCAAGGCAGCTTTCAAGTCAAACGCTGTGTCATGGATGGCGGCATGCACCAGATCCAACCCGACCATCAACGCTGCGCGACCAACCTGCTCTTGCCGGGTACGAAATGCCATCTTGTAGACGCCGCGAACCGATGTTTGGCGGGTTTTGCCAAAACCGGTACGCATGCCCACCAGGTTCTGCAACTCCAACACCACATGTTCGAGGATATGCCCCGCCCAGGTGCCGTCGCGCAGCCGCTTCAGAAAACCACCCGGTTCACCGATACCGCATCGATGCACCTCAAGGCCGGGCAGCCAGGCCGTCAAACGCTCATAAAATCCGGGCAGCGTATTGGATGGGAAGTCTTCCAGATCGCCAAGGTCTATCCAGGCTTCGATGACGGGACGGTAGGTCCAGATGTTAGGCCCCCTCAGATGGGTTACCCGAAGCAATTGCATGGTCTTCGTCGTCATGAATTTTTTTAGATGTTCAATAAAGCAACAGGCTCGAATTTTCAGTTCATTTGGTCCCAAGCCATCGTCCGCAAGGCACAAAAGTTACAAATATTTGTAACAGATCAAATTAACCCTACTATCCTTAGCCTTGAAACTGCCCACTTTTGACCCGATCCGGCATGGAGTAGCCCTGCCGCGAAACCTCAGTTCCACATGACCCACGACCTCTCCCTTCCAGAACCTTTGGCACATGATATTCCGTCGCATTGGCACGCCGAGGTGTCTGCACAACTCCAAAGCGGCGAGGTCATACAGGCTGCACTGGTGTTTGACCTGGACCACAGACTGCATTTTGTCAAAGGCCTGCTGCTGGTCACCAACCGTCGGATACACAGCCGTGCACCGGATGGCCGCTGGCACACCTGGGATTTCCAGCCGGGTCTGGCCTTGCATTTGTACGACCATGCGGGGGTCGGTCACTTGGAACTGTTGGACAGCCAGCGCCGCCTGACGCATTGGTGCTTCACCCTGGCCTGCAACCTGCAGGCGATCCGGCTGGTCGACCAGTTCCAAATCCACCATAGCAGCTTTGTCAGCGGCGAGCCACCGGTCTTGCCCGAGGGTCACATTTGCCCCAGTTGCAAAGCACCACTGGCACCGGACCAAGACGAGTGCCCGATCTGCACCAAGGTGATCCACACCCCACCGTCAACCTGGACCTTGTTTCGACTCTGGCGCTTTGCCAAACCTTATAGCAAACAACTGTTTGCTGGTCTGGCCCTGACGCTGCTGGGCACCGCCGCCAGCCTGGTGCCACCTTACCTGGCGATGCCGCTGATGGACGAGGTGCTGATCCCGTTCCAGAACGGCAAGCACATCGAGCCGATGCTGGTAGCCACCTACCTGGCCGGGTTGTTTGGTGCCGCCTTGCTGGCCTGGGGCCTGTCCTGGGCCAAGACCTATATCCTGGCGCTGGTGTCCGAGCGGATTGGCGCGGATTTGCGCACCACCACCTACGACCACCTGCTGCGCATGTCGCTGGAGTACTTTGGTGGCAAACGCACGGGCGACCTGATGTCGCGTATTGGCAGCGAGAGTGACCGCATCTGCGTGTTTTTGTCATTACACCTGCTGGACTTTGCCTCCGACGTGTTGATGCTGGTGATGACGGCGGTGATCCTGATCTCGATCAACCCCTGGCTGGCGCTGGTCACGCTGGTGCCGCTGCCCTTTATTGTGTGGATGATCCGCTCGGTGCGCTTTCGCCTACAAACCGGCTTTGAGAAGATCGACCGGGTCTGGTCGGCAGTGACCAGTGTGCTGGCCGACACCATCCCCGGCGTGCGGGTGGTCAAGGCGTTTGCCCAGGAAGATCGCGAATCGGTGCGTTTTCGCGAGGCCAACAAACAAAATCTGGCGGTCAACGACCGCATCAACAAAATCTGGTCGGTGTTTGCGCCCAGCATCTCGCTGATGACCGAATTGGGCCTGCTGGTGGTCTGGGGCTTTGGCATCTGGCTGGTATCCAAGTCCGAGATCACCGTGGGGGTGTTGATGGCTTTTATCTCCTACATCAGCCGCTTTTATGGCCGACTGGACTCGATGAGCCGCATTGTCTCGGTGACCGAAAAATCGGCCTCGGCGGCCAAACGCATTTTTGACATCCTGGACCATGTCTCCAGCGTGCCAGAACCAACCCATCCGGTGAAACTGACCCATGTGCAGGGCCGCATCGAACTCACCGACGTGAGCTTCCGTTATGGCAACCGCGAGGTCAACAAAAACATCAACCTGACGATCAACCCGGGCGAGATGATTGGCCTGGTGGGCCACAGCGGCTCAGGCAAAAGCACCTTGGTCAACCTGATCTGCCGCTTTTACGATGTGTCTGAGGGCTCAATCAAGGTCGACGGTGTCGATGTGCGCGCCTTCCCAGTGGCCGACTACCGCCGCCACATTGGGCTGGTGTTGCAGGAGCCGTTCCTGTTTTTTGGCACGATTGCCGAGAACATCGCCTACGGCAAACCGCATGCCACGCGGGCCGAGATCATCGCCGCCGCGCGTGCCGCCCACGCGCATGAGTTCATCCTGCGGCTGGCGCAGGGTTACGACTCGATGGTGGGGGAACGCGGCCAAGGCCTGTCTGGGGGGGAACGCCAGCGCATCTCGATCGCCCGTGCGCTGTTGATCGACCCGCGCATCCTGATCCTGGACGAAGCCACCTCGTCAGTGGACTCCGAGACCGAAAAAGAAATCCAGAACGCGCTGGAAAACCTGGTCAAGGGCCGCACCACCATTGCGATTGCGCACCGGCTCTCCACCCTGCACCGTGCCGACCGGCTGGTGGTGCTGGACCGGGGCCAGGTGGTCGAGGTTGGCACCCACGACAGCCTGATGGCCGCGCAAGGCGCCTACTTCAACCTCTACGAAGCCCAGGCGCGCAACATGGACATCGACATGGATGACCGCTCGCAAGTGCGCTCGGGCGACACAAAGGACAGCAAATGACCACCAGCACCCCATTTACCCTGATCCGCAACCCGTTTGGACGGCTCGTTCTGACCACCTCAAACGGCGAAGTGGTCGAGGGCGTGGTGCCGGTGCGTGCCTTTCCGATCCAGTCGCCCGAGGTTGGGATTTCGCTGGTGCACACCGATGGCCACGAGGTGGCCTGGGTAGAGCAGCTGTCCGGCTTGCCCGAGCCCGCACAAAGCCTGATCCGCGAGGAGTTACAAGGGCGCGAATTCATCCCCACCATCCTGAGCATCGAGAGCGTCACCAGTTTCTCCACGCCGTGCACCTGGCACGTCAAAACCGACCGGGGCGACACCAGCTTTGTGCTGCGGGGTGACGAAGACATCCGCCGCGCGGGCCCCACCATTTTGCTGGTAACCGATTCCCACGGCATCCAGTTCCTGATCCGCGACGCCGCCAGTCTGAACCGTGAAAGCCGCAAGATTCTGGACCGCTTTCTCTGAAGCACGGCCAAGCGCGCTGCGCTGCTGGTAGCTATTGGCTGCACTGCGCTCTCAGCCCGACTAGCCAAGACCGGCCGAGCGAGCGGTAGATTTCAAAGAAAATCGACGTCAAGCCCTTTTAGATAATGCGTTCACAGCTATTTAATTCATAGTATTTTTACCCTATGACACACACCGAATTTGCCCCCGGCCTGCGCATTGCGGGCATCCAGACACCGCTGCGTTTGGCTGACTTCAAGCTGATTGCCTTTGACATGGACTCGACCCTGATCAACATCGAGTGTGTCGACGAAATCGCCGACGCGGTGGGCCGCAAGGCCGAGGTGGCCGCCATCACCGAAGCCGCCATGCAAGGCCGGATCACCGACTACAAAGAAAGCCTGCGCCAGCGCGTGGCGCTGCTCAAAGGCGTGACGCTGGCGCAGATGGACCAGATCTACCAGGAACGCCTGCGCCTGAACCCCGGCGCCGCCGAGCTGGTGGCGGCTTGCAAACAGGCTGGACTCAAAGTGCTGCTGGTCTCAGGTGGCTTCACCCACTTCACCGACCGCATTCGGGACCGACTCGGCATCGACTTCACCCGCGCCAACCAGCTCGAATTTGCCGATGGCGCGCTGACTGGGCGCATGGTGGACCAAGCCTGGGGCGACATTTGCGACGGCAACGAAAAACGCGTGATGCTGCTGCACACCTGCGCCCAACTCGGCATTGACCCAAGCCAGGCGATTGCCATGGGCGACGGCGCCAACGACCTGCCGATGATGGGGGTGGCTGGCCTGTCGGTGGCCTACCACGCCAAACCCGCGGTGCGGGACTTTGCCAAGGTGTCGATCGAGTCTGGCGGTCTGGATCGGCTGCTGAGCCTGATGCAGGTCTGAATGGTGGCTGGGCTTGATCCCAGATGCACCAGCACTTGATACAAGGTCAAAACCAGCCGAGACACGGCCCAGCGGGCGTCCAGCACCGGGTGCTTGGCACCAACACCCACAAGGCGGCATGGTGACTTGACACACATCAACGCGGTTAGACGGTTGATCTTTTATCCTCAGGAAGCGATGCTGCGCAAGCATTTAAAATCCCCCCTTTCCAATACAACCGTAGACCACTCAACATGACCCATGTCGTCACCGAAGCCTGTATCAAGTGCAAATACACCGATTGCGTTGACGTGTGCCCCGTGGACTGTTTCCGCGAAGGCCCGAACTTCTTGACCATCGACCCGGACGAGTGCATCGACTGTGCAGTCTGCATCCCGGAATGCCCGGCCAACGCCATCTACGCCGAAGAAGATGTGCCCAAAGACCAACGTCACATGACCCAGCTCAACGCCGAACTGGCGCAGTTGCCCAGCTGGAAAACCATCACCAAACGCAAGGCCCCGCTGCCTGACGCTGACGAGTGGAAAGACAAGACCGGCAAGCTCTCCGAGCTGCAACGCTGACACCTCACGTCTGACACCCCACCGTGATCCACACCGACGCGCTGGTCATCGGCGCTGGCCCTGCCGGTTTGTTCACGGTGTTTCAACTGGGGCTGCAAGGCATCCAGGCGCAGGTGGTGGACGTGCGCGACGAGCCGGGTGGCCAATGTGCCGCGCTTTACCCGGACAAACCCATTTATGACATTCCCGGCGTGCCGGTGTGCAGCGGGCATGAACTGACGCAGAACCTGCTGCGCCAGATTGCACCATTTGCCACCGGTTTTCACTGGAACCAGTTGGTCAGCAGCCTGGAGCAGCAAGCTGACGGGCGCTGGCTGGTTAGCACCCAGCGCGGTCACCAAGTGATTGAGCAGTTTCTGGCGCGTACCGTGGTGGTGGCAGCAGGTGTGGGTGCGTTTGTACCCAAAGAACTCAAGATCGACGGTCTGGACACGTTTTTGGACCAGCAGCTGTTTTACAAGGCCCCGCCCCCGCAGCTTGTCAGCGACAAAGCCATCGTGGTGGTGGGGGGCGAAGACGAGGCGGTGGCCCAGGCCATCACGCTGGCCCAGGCCGGACAAGCTCGCAGCGTGACCCTGGTGCACCGGCGCGATGTGCTGCAAGCCAGCGCAGCGGCACTGGCCGAATTCGCCGCACTGCGCTCTGCCGGGCGCATCCACTTTCAAGCCGGCCAGGTCACCGGCATCGAGACCAGCGACCAGCACTTGACCGGCCTGACGCTCAGCACCCCGCAAGACCAGACCCTGAGCCTGGCGCTAGACGTGTTGCGGGTCTGCCAGGGCATCAGCCCCAAGCTGGGCCCACTGTCGCAATGGGGGCTGGCCATGGAGCGCAAACAACTCACGGTGGACACCGCCACTTTTGCCACCAGTGCGCCGGGTATTTTTGCGGTGGGCGATGTGATCACCTACCCGGGAAAAAAGAAGCTCATCGTGTGCGGCTTTCATGAAGCCACCCTGGCGGCGTTTGCAGCAGCGGCGCTGGTCAACCCGCAGGCCTCCAGCGTATTGCAGTACACCAGCAGCAGCGCGCTGCTGCAACAGCGCCTTGGTATTTTGCCCAGCCCCTGATCGGTTGAATCGGCATCAGGGCACACGCCACTGACTGCCAAATGCATCATTTTTGATAGCTACTTGTCCTTATGAAATAAGGGCTAGAGGCCAATTTTCCATAAAACCCAACTATCAGCCAGGCGCGGTATCGCCCGCGCTAGAATCCGCCACGCGCCAGTCACATGGCGCACACGCTAGGGGTGTTGGCCCGCAGTGCAAGCTGTTGACCGACTGAGAGAGTCCCTTTGAACCTGATTGAGGTAATCCTCGCGCAGGGAAGCCAGTCTGACCATGGGTGTTGCCGCCTTCTCTGGCAACGTTGCCCCGTCATGATCTACGCTGACCTGCCACTTTTTGCATGGAGCAAACGGATGGCAAACACAGACAGTTCCCGAACTTCGCAAGCAAGCCCTGCGTCGCATTCCCCCCTCACGCCCCTGGCTGACAGCGAACGCGTCTTTCAGTGGCATGACCACACCGCGCTGTGGTTCAGCCTGGGCGTGGGCCTGCTGGTGATGCAGATCGGCGCCTACCTGGTGCCTGCGGTGGGCAGCCGCGATGCGGCCATTGCCATCGTGCTGGGCTCACTGGTGGGCTCCGGCCTGCTGGCCTGGACCGCCCGGCTGGGCTGCCACACCGGCCTGTCCAGCGCGGGCCTGATGCACGCCACCTTTGGCAGCGGCTTCGCCCGCCTGCCGGTGCTGCTGAACATGGCACAACTGATTGGCTGGACCACCTTTGAGCTGGTGATCATGCGCGATGGCACCAGCGCGATTGGCCAACAATCCTTTGGGCTGAACCTGGGTGGCACAGCTGGCATCCTGGTCACCACCCTGCTCTGGGGCGCAGTGCTGGTGGCGCTGCTGGCCGGTTCGATGACCAAGCTGGTGCGCAAGCTCATCAGCCGCATCGGCCTGCCGCTGGTGATTGCTTCGCTGCTCTGGCTGACCTGGCAGTTTGGCAGCCAGTTGCAGGCGCAGGGCTTGGCGGCCTTCTGGGCACGCCAAGGTGATGGCAGCATGGGGATGCTGTCCGCGATGGACCTGGTGATTGCGATGCCGGTGTCGTGGTTGCCGCTGGTGGCCGACTACGCCCGCCACGGCAAAAACGGCCGCAGCGCGATGAGCGGCACCTGGATCGGTTATGCGCTGGCCAACATCTGGTGTTATGCCCTGGGTGTGATGGTGGCCAGTGTGGCGCAGCCTGGTACCGATCTGGTCACCGCGCTGCTGCTGGCACAAGGCGGCTTACTGGCACTGAGCCTGATTTTGGTCGACGAGATCGACAACGCCTATGGCGACGTGTATTCGGCTGCGGTCTCGGGCCAGAGCCTGCGCGGCAGTTGGAGCATTCGCCGCTGGGGCCTCACATTGGCGGTGATCTGCACCGCGCTGGCGCTGCTGCTGCCGATGCACAGCCTGGAGCCATTTTTGCTGACGCTCAGCTCGGTGTTTGTGCCGTTGTACGGGGTGATTCTGGGGCGGCTGGCGGTGGGCTCAGCCACATTGGCCGCCTCTGACAAAAAAGTGGACTGGTTGGCCGCTGGCCTTTGGATTCTGGGCATAGCCTGCTACCAATTTTTGAGCAACTATGCGCCACAGTGGGGCTCGGCCCTGCCCACCCTGGCGCTGACCTTCACCCTGGCTTGGTTGACCCGCCCGAGCACCCCTGCCCTGCGCGAGGTGCACGCATGAACACCGTCATCTTGGGCGCTGGCCTGATGGGGCGGCTGCTGGCCTGTTCGCTGGCACGCGCGGGGCACACGGTGAGCGTATTTGAAGAACGAGAGGCCGACTCGCGCGGTGCGGCCGCCTTTGCCGCCGCCGCCATGCTGGCGCCACTGGCCGAGTCGGCCGTGGCCGAAGACGAGGTGGTGCGCCTGGGCCAACACAGCTTGACGCGCTGGCCAGAGTTGATTGGTGCACTCGATACACCGGTATTTTTCCAGCGCGAAGGCACACTGGTGGTCTGGCACCGCCAGGATGCGCCCGATGCGCAACGCTTCAGCCAGTTGCTGACCGCCACCGGAACCCGCCTGCCCGAGCTGCCCCAGCCGCAAACGCTGGACACCGCTGCGCTCGACGCGCTGGAGCCCGGCATGGGCAGCCGCTTTGCCCACGGCCTGTACCTGCCCGGCGAAGGCCAGTTGGACAACCACCAGCTGATGGACGCGCTGCTGTTTCAGATGCTGCGCCTGGGTGTGACCTTGCACTGGGCCAGCCCACGCAGCCCGGCGGACTTCAGCCCCGGCCAGGCCGGTCAGCCCGATTGGCTGCTGGACTGTCGCGGCCTGGGCGCCCAGCCGCAGTGGCCAGCATTACGCGGTGTGCGTGGCGAAATCGTCACCCTGCACGCGCCCAAAGTGCGCCTGTCGCGCCCGACCCGGCTGATCCACCCGCGTTATCCGGTCTACATCGCGCCCAAACAGGAGGGTTACTTTTTGGTCGGCGCCACCGAGATCGAGTCTGACGACACCTCGCCGATGAGCCTGCGCTCAGCGTTGGAGCTGCTCAGCGCCGCCTACACCGTCGACAGCGGCTTTGGCGAGGCGCGCATCATCGAACTGGTGGCGCAGTGCCGCCCAGCCCTGCCCGACAACCTGCCCACCGTGCGCTGGCTCGGCCCACGCTGCTTGCAGGTCAACGGACTGTACCGGCACGGCTATTTGATCTCACCTGCGATGCACGACGTGGTGCTGGAACTGATGGCCACTGGCAGCTCACCCCTGGCACAGCGCCTGGGTTTGGCTGGTTTGACCCCAACCAATTCCCCCTCACCCCTGACCTCTCCCGAGGCGGGAGAGGGTGATAACCGTCGCGGCGCGATGTTCTCGGCCAGCCTGGAGCTCGCGCCATGAACGTGTTCATCAACCAAACCCCCTGCGAGCTGGCCGCTGGCGCCACGCTGGCCCAGGCGGTGGCCGCCAGCCAGGTAACACCGCCTTTTGCCGCAGCGCTGAACCGGCAATTTGTGCCCAAAACCCAGTATGACCAGACCCCATTACACGAGGGCGATCAGATTGAACTGATCGCCCCGGTGGTGGGTGGCTGAACCCCCATTGTCAAAACCATGAACACAGATCACCTGTCCCCTGAAACCCCGCTGAGCGATCCGCTGGTGTTGTACGGCGAATCCTTTGCCAGCCGCCTGCTGCTGGGCACGGCGCGTTACCCCTCACCCGGCATTTTGCAAGGGGCGGTCAAGCGCGCCCAGCCCGCGATGCTGACCGCCTCGCTGCGTCGGCAAAACCTGGAAAGCAGCCAAACCAGCAACCGCTTCTGGCAGCTGCTGGCCGAGCTGGGTGTACCGGTGTTGCCCAACACCGCCGGTTGCCACACCGTGGCTGAGCTGATCACCACCGCGCAGATGGCGCGCGAGGTGTTTGACACGCCCTGGATCAAGCTCGAACTCATTGGTGACGACTACACGCTGCAGCCCGACACCCTGAACATGGTCGACGCCGCCCGTCAGCTGATCGATGACGGATTCAAGGTGCTGCCCTACTGCACCGACGACCTGGTGTTGTGCCAGCGGCTGGTGGACGTGGGCTGCCAGGCACTCATGCCCTGGGCCGCGCCGATTGGCACCGGCAAAGGCCCGATCAACCCCTATGCCTTGAAAACCCTGCGCGCCCGCCTGAAGGTGCCGATGATTGTGGATGCCGGGCTGGGCTTGCCGTCCCACGCGGCGCAGGTGATGGAATGGGGCTTTGACGGCGTGTTGCTCAACACCGCTGTGGCGTTGGCCAACGACCCGGTGCGCATGGCCGGTGCCTTTGCCGCCGCCACCCAGGCCGGGCGCGATGCCTTCCTGGCCGGCACCATGGCCGAGAAAGACGCCGCCCAGCCCAGCACGCCGGTGCTGGGCACACCGTTTTGGCACCAGGCCTGATGCCCGCACCATGACCCACACCGTGAGCCACCTGGCGCAAGCCATTCTCAGCGCCCATGCCGAACTGGCACTTGGCGCCCCCAAAACTTTTAAGCTTTTTGAGCCTCCAGCCCTTACCAATCAAGGGCTACCAGCTATCAAAAATGAGGCAGACGCCGAGGTCTACCAGGCCGCCCACCTGGCCAGTCTGGCGCTGGATTTTGACGCGGTCGACGCCCAGTTCATAGCCCACGCCTGGCAGGCCCAAACGCAGCGCACCGGCCAGTTTGACGCCAACCAGTGGCCCACCGAGCCCGATGACTTTGGCCTGCGCCACCGAGCGGATGCCGAGGTTTTTGCCCCATGCCCCCAGCAGCTGGGCCTGTACGCGGTGTTGCCTGATGCGACCTGGGTCGGTCGCATGGCGCGCGCCGGGGTGCCCACGGTGCAACTGCGCTTCAAATCAAACGACGCCCAGGCCATCACCCAGGAGGTGCGCGCGGCGGTCGAGGCGGTGCGCGGTACCCCGGCGCTGCTGTTCATCAACGACCATTGGCAAGCCGCCATCGAGGCCGGCGCCTACGGTGTGCACCTGGGGCAGGAAGACTTACACACCCTGACTGCGACCAACCTGGGCGCCATCCGCAGCGCCGGGCTGCGCCTGGGACTGAGCAGCCATGGCTACGCCGAGATGCTGCGCGCCGCCGCAGTGCAGCCCAGCTACATCGCCCTGGGCGCGGTGTTTGCCACCACGCTCAAGCGCATGGCCACGCCGCCACAAGGGGTGGCGCGGCTCACTCGGTATGCCCAGCTGTTGCGCCATATGCCCACGGTGGCGATTGGTGGCATTGATCTGGGCAGTTTGGCACAGGTGCTGGACAGCGGCGTGGGCTCGGTGGCGGTGGTGCGGGCACTGGTGGCGGCTGATCAGCCAGAGGTGATGGTGGCCGCGTTTTTGGCGCAGATCCACCACAACGGCAAGGGTTAACGCCCTCGGCCCTGTCACAAAGGGTTCATGCACAAAACCTATAACTTGTGCATGAACACCCTGAACGACCTCCATCGCCACGCGCCACATGCTCTGCCAACAGAGTCGCCAGGCGCCGTGACCGCTGCGCCAGACCCCTGCCTGAGCATCATCGCGCAGCTGCAGCAGCTGCGCCAATCGATGCTGACCGGGGAGCAAGAGCTGCAAGGCGGCTTGGCCACGGTCCAGCCCAGTTACCGTGACAGCGCCAAAAACCTGCTTCACTACCTGGCGCTGCGCAATGTGGACCTGCGCACCCTGCAAGAGCAGCTCAGCCAACTGGGCCTGTCGTCCTTGGGGCGTGCTGAATCCCATGTTCTGGCCAACCTGGACAAGGTGCTGGGCGTTTTGCACCGGCTGACCCGGCAAGCGCCAGCCTACAAAACGCCAGCCGACACCCCCAACCCGCCAAGCAGCAACACCCTGCTGCAAGCCCACACGCTGGACTTGCTGGGCCCGCCACCGCCAGGGCGCAGCACCCGCATCATGGTCACCCTGCCCAAAGAGGCGGCCAACAGCTACGCGGTGGTCAAGGGTCTGGTCGCGGCTGGCATGGACATCGCCCGCATCAACTGCGCGCATGACAACCCCGCCGACTGGCTGGACATGGTGACCCATGTGCGCCGCGCAGCAGAGGCTGCCAAGCGCCCCATCAAGATCCTGGTGGATCTGGGTGGCCCCAAAATTCGCACCGGCGAGGTGGCCCATCACACCCCGGTGCTGAAGGTGAAACCGGTCAAAGATCGCTTGGGCCGGGTCATTCGCCCGGCGCGCCTGCTGTTGCGCCCGATCAGCAGCACCAGCAGCGTGCCCGGTGTGGATGCGTGTGTGGGCGTGTGGGATCAGTGGCTGCAGCGCCTCAAGTCGGGCATGAGTGTGGATTTTGTCGACGCACGCGGCGCCAAGCGGCATTTGCAGGTGATCCGGCGCGACGAGCTGGGCGCCATCGCCGAGTGCCCCCAGACCGCCTACCTGACGCCCGAGACGGTGCTCACGCTGGGGGGCTCCACCGGCAAAAAGAAACACACCACCCTGGTCTGCCAGATTGAGGGCCAACCCGGTGCGCTGCACCTGAGCCAGGGCGACGTGCTGCACCTCACCAAGCCCCATCTGAACAGCACGTCTGGGTTGCCCACCGAAGAAACAGAGAACGCGCTGGGCGACGATGGTTTGCAGATTGCCTGCACCTTGCCGCAAGTGATCGACCAAGCCATGGTGGGGGAGCGCATCTGGTTTGACGATGGCCGCATCGGCGGCGTGATCCGCCAAAAACACCCCGGCTATCTGACCATCGAGATCACCCAAGCGCGCGAGAGCGGCGAAAAGTTGGCGGGCGACAAAGGCATCAACCTGCCCGACAGCCAGCTGGATTTACCGCCCTTGACCCACAAAGACCTCAACGACCTCGGCGTCATGGCGCCTTATGCCGACATGATTGGCCTGTCGTTTGTGCACCAACCGACCGATGTGACCTTGCTGCGCGAGAAGCTGCATGAACTGGGCCGCGACGAGATGGGCATTGTGCTCAAAATCGAGACGCTGCGCGGTTTTGAGAACCTGCCCGCGCTGATGCTGGCCGCCATGGGCGCACGCGCCGCCGGGGTGATGATTGCCCGCGGCGATCTGGCGGTGGAGTGTGGTTACGAGCGTCTGGCCGAAGTGCAGGAGGAAATCCTCTGGTGCACCGAGGCCGCCCACATGCCGGTGATTTGGGCCACCCAAGTGCTCGAGTCGATGGTCAAGACCGGCCTGCCCTCACGCGCCGAGATTTCTGATGCTGGCCTGGGTGTGCGTGCCGAATGTGTCATGCTCAACAAGGGCCCCTACATCGCCCAGGCCATCCAGACCCTGGACGACATCCTCCAACGCATGGGTGGCCACCAAGCCAAAAAGCGCCCCCTGCTGCGCGCGCTGCACGCCTGGGGCGCAGCCGCCGATTTGGCGCCGCACACACCCAGCCAAGCCCCCATCGGCCCCGCCTAAGGTTTCATGCATTTTTGGCCTCTAGCCCTTATTTATAAAGGACAAGCAGCTACTATTTATATAGTAACAAGCATGAGCACTGGCGGTGCCTACCGTGTGCCCAACCAGTGCGGCAAGGCGGTCGACAGTGCCGGAAGCCAGGCGATCAACAGCGTTCCCAAAAAGATCGCCGCCACCGCAGGCAGCACCGAGTACGCCACATAACGCAGTGGCTTGCCAAACATGGCAGCGGCAAAGTACAGGTTCATGCCCGCCGGTGGCGCCAGAAAACCCATTTCCATGTTGGCCAAAAAGAGGATGCCAAAGTGCACCGGGTCGATGCCGTAGCTCAGCGCCACCGGTAGCAGCAGCGGCACCAAAAACACAATGGCGGCGTAGATTTCCATCAACGCGCCAGCGGCCAGCAAGAACACATTGAGCAGCAGCAAAAACAGGTACTTGTTGGGCACCCAGCCCTGCACCCAATCAATGGCTTCGTTGGGCAGGCCGCTGTCTACCAGGTAGTTGGTCAGCCCCAGCGCCATGCCCAGGATCAGCATCACGCCGCCAATGATCTGGGCACAGTCGCTCAAGGCCTGCCCGAGCAGGCGCCAGCGCAGCTCCCGATGGGCCAGCGCCTGGGTGGCCACCGCGTAGGCGGCGGTCAGCGCTGCGCTTTCCATCGGCGTGGCCAGGCCACTCACCAGCGACCCGATGGCGACACCGGGCGCCAAGATCTCCCATTTGGCGGCCCACAGCGCGGGCAAGATGCGCGGGGCCAACGGCTGCGGCGCGCCGTCCGGCGTGGGCTGGGCCACCGAGGCGACTGGTGCCAGACCGCTGCGGCGCAAATAACCGCCCAGCAGCACCAGACACGCCACCATCACCAAGGCCGGCACCAGCCCGGCCAGAAACATGGTGTTGATCGGCACCCGGGCAATCACCGCATACAAAATCAAAGGCACCGACGGCGCCAGCAACACGCCCAGCGCACTGGCACTGGTCACCAGACTGATGCCGCGCTGCTCGGGCAAGCCTGCATGGCGCAGCAGCGGCAGCAGCAAGCCGCCCAGCGCCAAGATCGTCACCCCGCTGCCTCCGGTCAAGGCGGTGAAACAGGAGCACAACACCGCTGCAGCCACCACACTGCCGCTGACACCACCGCCAAACAGTGCCAAAAACACCGCACCCAGTCGCCCGGCCGCACCGGTGCGGGCCAACACCAGCCCCGCCAGAGTGAACAAGGGCAAGGCGGGCAGCGAGGCATTCACCGTGATCTGGTAGTGCGACAGCGCCACCGACGCCAGAGGCTGGCCCTCATGCCAAAACAAGGCCAACGCCAACGCCCCCAACGCCGCAAACACAGGCGCGCCTGCCAACAGCGCCAGCACCAGCCACAACACAGCGGGCCAAAGCGGCAGTTCGCTGCCCTCAAAACAGGTACCCAGCCAAAATCCCAGACACGGCCATGCCAACGCGCAGCACAGCTTGAGCCAGGTCGCGTCAGCACAACGCGCACCGAGCCGCACACCCAGCAAGGCAAACCCGAGTGGCATCAGCGCCTGCACCCACCAAATCGGTATGCCATAGGCCAGGGTGTGAGCGACGGCGATTTCGGTGGCCACAAAGCGCCAGCTGGCCAGTGCCAGCACACCGCACACCAAGGCCGCACTGCCCTGGGCGAAGGCGGTGATGGCCGGTTGCCAGCGCGCCCCGCCCAGTGCGGCCAGACCGTTGCCCAGGCTGCTCAGATGGCCATGGCGCTCTGCCGCCACCGCACCCAGCATGGTCAGCACCAAGCCCAGGTGTTGCACCAGCACTGGCGCGTTCTCCACACCGCGCCCCAGCAGTGGGCGCAGCGCCATCTCCAGCAAGGGGATCAACACCATCAGCAGCAGCGCGGCCGAGGACAACCATTCGTCCAAGCGCTGCAAGCCCAGCCAGCGCACCTTGTGTGTCACCGCCAACACTAGCGCCCCTGACTGGCCCGAAAGGCTTTGAGATGGGCAAACACCTCGTCAAAGGTCTCGGCCGGGACCATGCGGCCACGGATGCGCGGGTAGAGCTTGTCGGCCAACGCTGTCCAGGCCTTCATTTGCTCCGGGTTGGGCTGGTTGATCACCAAACCGCGCTGTTTCATGGCAGCCACCGCTTCATCCACCTCCTGGCGGGCTTGGTTGCGCATGAGCAGGCCAGCCTTGTCGCCCGCCGTGCGCAGGGTTTGCTGAGCCTCGGGACTCATGTCGTCCCAGGCTTTTTTGGTGAGCACCAAGGCGCCCACAATCGGTGCCCAGTTGATCTCCAGCATGTTCGGGGCGGTGGTGTAGATCTGGCTGGCCAAGGCGAAATACGGCGTGGACGGCACGACCGAGATCATGCCGGTCTGGATTGCCGGGAGGATGTCGCTGGTCTCCAGTGGCACCGGGGTGTAGCCCAGGCTTTTCATGATCTCTTGCTGCTCGGCCTCGGCGCCCCAGGCAAAAAACTTCATCTTCAAATAGTCAGCCGGTTTGAAGGCTGGGTCTTTGGAGAAAAACCGCACCCAGCCCGAGTCACCCCAGGCCAGCACCACAAAGCCTTTGTCCAAAAACTTCTTTTCCATGGCGGCGCGCATCTTCTCGCGCACATAGTCCACCTCCTCCCAGTTTTTGAACAGCAGGGGCAGGTTTTGCAGCGCGGCGATGGACGGCTCAATCTCACGCAGCCCCACCACCGACATCAGCGCACCTTGCAACTGGCCAATGCGCATGCGCCGCACCAGTTCGGCCTCGCCGCCCTGGCTGCCATCGGTGTAGATCAGGTATTTGGCATCCCCCCCCTGGGCACTGCGCCAGGCTTCACCCACGGCCTGCAGTTGGCGGTGGTAGAGCGAATTTTTGGGTGCCAGCGTGCCAATGCGCAGTTGTTTGGTGGCAGCAAAGGCACTCAAGCCGGGCCAAGTGGTCAGAGCCACCAGGCTGGTGGCAAGAAGCTGTCGTCTCAAGGTCAAAACATGTTTCATGCGAAGAAGCTCAAAATAAATCGTCTGCGGTGTCGAGTAACCATTGCGCACGCTCGCGCATCACACTGTTTTGCAAATCGGGGTGGGCGGCACTGACCGCCAGCGCTTGCCTGAGCAAAGCAGAAAAACCTGCTTGGTCACCTGCGGGCAAGGCGATTGCCTCGGCTTTGGCCACAAACGCGGCCGCACTGTGTGTGCCATCCTGGGCAATGGCCTCGTCGAAGTACGCCGCCGCACGTTGCGCGGTGCCGCCGGGTCGCGCCGCTTCAAAGCTGCCCATCAAGCTGGCCAGCGCCCCGCGGTTGTCAGGTGGCGCAGCCGCATAGGCCAGCTGCGCCAGGCGCATGGCCAAGGGCAAATCGGCCACGATCTCGGGCTGGTCTTTGGACAAGGCAATCTGCCCGCCCCAGGCAGCCGCTGCCCAGTACGCCAGCGCTACATCTTCAGGAGCAATACGCGGCCAACTGGCAAGGGCTGGAGCCGCCAAAGCTTTGGAAAAGCCGGGGTGGCGAAATTCCAGCGTGCGCATGGCGTTGCGCTGCGCGCGCTGGTACAGGCTGGCCGCACGCTCGCGCAGCATTTGCGCCGCCTGGGCGTCTTTGGCGTCCAGGCGATCGGCCTCCAGCTGCACAAAGGCGTAGGCATATTGGGTGAACCCTGAGGCCGCAGCCACCGCCAGCGGCACATTGCCGGGCGTTTGCCGCAGCACCGCTTCGGACAACTTGAGGTAGAAGGCGCTGGCCTCACGCGCCAAAACAAGATCGTCCTCGGGCGCCTGCCCCTGGCTGGCCAACGCATTGGCGGCTTCTTGAAGAATCAGCTGGCGCGGTGAGCAGGCCACCAGGGCCAGCGTCAGCGCCAACAGGCCAAGACGAAACGCTGCCTTCAGAGGCCGCCCTCGATCACGTCTTCGGCGCTTTCGCTGTCCATCACCGCGATTTCTGCGTATTGCACGCCATTGAGGCGGTGGCGATACGCCAGATACGAATGGCGGTCTGCGGTCTCGGTGTCGCCCCCGTCATCCGCCTCGGCGGCAGCGAGATGGTGGCGGGCAGCCGCCGCAAAGTGGTGCGCCGCTGCACGGTGGTGGTCACCCACCGATTCAAAGTCTGCATCTTCCGGCAAAAATGCGTCGTCGGTGCCCAAAGCGGTGTCGGTGTTTTGGTTCATGGTGGTGTTCTCATGGGTGGTCTGAAGCTGGCGGCATGCCAGTGAGCCAGTTTGCCGGGTCGACGTGAAGAATTCATGACAGCACCGCTGCCACAAAGTCATCGTCCGGTCACACCACCTGGCGCTTGCTGATCTGGCCCAACCTCATCGACTGCGAGGTGATGGTCGATACGCTGGTGCCCACGCACCGCCGTGGGTGCAAAACCAAAACGTTGGCGAAACCGCACCGCAAAACGCGAGGGTGATTCGTAACCGCTGTTCATCGCAATCTGGCTCACCGACAGGCTGCTTGCCTGCAGCAGGGTCAGCGCCAGCGACATGCGCACATCCACCAGCAACTCACTCAGACGCGCGCCCTCCGCCATCAGACGCCGCCGCAAGGTCGCCTCGCTCATGGCCAGCGCGTGACCTACCTGGGCAGCCGTCCAGGGGTTGTGTGGCGAGGCCGACAACAGGTCGCGCACACGCTGCTGCACACTGCTCACCTCTGCCGACTCAAAATGCCCATCACATGTCCCGATCCAGACCAGCAACTCCCGCATGCGGTGGCGCGCCACCTCCAGCGGGGTGTTCTCGGGCGCCAGAATGCAATCGATGGCGGCGTCCACCGCCTGCATAAAAGCGGGGCCAAGCGCACCCAGCGGCCAGGCACTGCGGATCGGGCGCGTCATGCTGGCGTCGGCCTCCTGGGCACGGCTGCGTGTTGTTTGCTCGGTGTGCTCGCCCAATAACGACTCGTCCCAGACCAGCCAACGCGCCTCATAGGCGCCTTGGGCATCCGGCAAGTTGCGGATGTCCAAGGTTTGACCACGGTTGATGGCAACCGCATGACCCGCAGGCACCACCCATTCGTCGCCCGCCGCCCTCAGGGTCTTGGCGCCACGCAGCACCACGATCAGCAGCGGGTGGTCAATCGGCACGCGGGTGTAGGTCAGACTGTGGCGTTGAACAATACCCGCAGTCATACCAACACCGGCACGGACACGCAGCTGGGGCTGGGTCATGCCAGTGGTCGCTTCAGCGACCGGCTTTGATGGTGATGCTGGTTTGGGCCAGGCTGTTCATGTTGCTGACAAGACCCGCCAGGGCACCAGTGGCGTTGGGCGGTACCGGCAGTTTGTCGACCTTCAGCGCTTTGACGGTGATCACATAGTCATGCGTCTGCCCGACAGGTGGGCAAGGGCCGCCGTAACCGGCCTGGCCGTTGTCGGTGGGGGTCTGCAGTGCACCGGCAGGCAGCTTGGCAGCGTCATTGCCAGCACCCTGGGGCAACTCACTCACATTGGCCGGAATGTTGGCCACCACCCAATGCCACCAACCGGAACCGGTCGGTGCATCCTTGTCGTAGATGCTGACAAAGAAGCTCTTGGTGCCTTCGGGCGCACCGGACCACGCAATTTGGGGGGACACATTGCCGCCCGTGCAACCAAATACGCCAGAGAACTGGGCTGGACCAAAGCGGCCATCCTTGGCATCGCTGGTGGTCACTTTGAAATCAGCCGCCATGGCTGCGCCGGCCAGCACAACAGCCAAACCACCGAGTGCGGCTTTTGCAATTCGTTTTTTCATGAACAACTCCTTGAGTGAATGAGGAACAAAGTATGGCTTAAAAGACCACATAGCCCCAGACCGATCCGATCAGTTTCAGTGCCATTCCGATCAAAATAAAACCATAAACATTTCGAATAAAGTCTATTTGACCGCATTGGCACATAGACAAGCCTCCGGCAAAAAGCCGGACAAGGCAAGACCAAACCAATTGGGGGGCAGCGCGTCAGCCAGCCGACAGCTGTTGCAACGGCAAGCGCAAACCCACCCGGTTGACGCCCTGCGCGCTGTCAGCGAACACGCTACCGCCATGCATTTGCGCGATGGCGCGCACAATCGCCAGCCCCAGCCCAACATGGCCGGAACCCCGGGTGCGCACCCCATCGGCGCGGAAAAAACGGTCAAACATGCGTGCCCGGGTGGCGTCGTTAATTGGTGGGCCCTGGTTAACCACCACCAGCGTGCATTGCCCGTGCTCGGTACCCATGGCGACCTGGATCGGCGTGCCAGTCTGGGCGTATTGCAGGGCATTCATCAGCAAATTGGACAGGGCCCGTTTGAGTAAACCGGCGTTGCCTTGAAGGCTGGCCTGCCCCTCAATCTCAAGCTGTGTGCCAGACTCAGCCAGCAGCGACTCAAAAAACTCCGCCGTCTCGTCCACCAGCACACGCAGGTCGAGCAACTCGGTGGCGTCAGCACGCTCACCGTGGTCGGCACGGGCCAGAAACAACATGTCCCGCACCACGGCGGCCAGGCGCTCCAGGTCTTCCAGGTTGTCGGTCAACACCTCTTGCAGCGCTTCTGTGCTGCGTGGATGCAACAAGGCCACCTGGGTGGCACCAATCAGGGTCGCCAAAGGGGAGCGCAACTCATGCGCCACATTGGCGGTAAAGGTCTCAAGCTGCCGAAAGGCTGCTTCCATCCGGTCCAAGGCTTCGTTGAAGGACTGCACCAGCGGGTACAGCTCAGACGGCGCGGGTGGTAAGTCCAGGCGTTGCGCCAGATGATCCGGCCCCAGTGTGCGTGCGGCATCCGACAAGGCGCGCAACGGGCCCAGCGCCCACCGCGCCAACACCCAGCCCAGCAGCGCTGTGGCCAGGCCGCCACAGACCACCACCACCGTCACCAGCCAGGCAAAGTCCCGCAAAGTGGCGCGCGCCAGCGCACCATCACTGCCGACCATCACCAACACCTGGTCACCCGCGGGCAAGCCCTTCACCACATGCCCCGCCACCTGCAAATACGCACCGGATGCGCTGGCGATGGGGGTGACACCGGCCACATCAAAATGCAGCTTGAGCCAGCCGCCCGACTCGGCTGCGGCCTGAGCCGTGCTGCGCATGGTGTCGTTGCCGGTGCTGCAGGGGTGGCCTTGCGCCTCCTGGCAAAAGACCCAGTAATAGGTCGAGCGGTCAGAGTGGTGCAAGGTGTTGAGCTGTTCTTCCATGTGGTGCCACTGGTCACTGACGCGGCCCCCGGCACGGCTGCGCTCCACCATTTGCATGACCACCCCCAGCTTGGTGCGCTGCGCGTGCTGGCGCTCATGCTCCAGGGATTTGTCCAGAAAAAACAGCAGGGCCGCACCACAGATGCCAAACACCAGCAGCGCAAACAAGGCAAACAACCAAGCCAATTGGGCGGCGATGGGCAAACGTTGGCTGAACTTCATGCGGGCACGCCCTCACGCAACTCCAGCACATAACCCATGCCTCGCACGGTGTGCAGCAGTTTGTTGGCAAAGTCCTCGTCGATCTTGCAACGCAGGCGTTTGATGGCGGCCTCCACCACATTCAAGTCGCAGTCAAAGTGGATACCCCACACCAGCTCAGCCAGTGCGGTTTTGGACAACACCTGTCCCTTGCGCCGCATCAGGGTGGCCAACAACTGAAATTCTTTGGCCGTCAGGTGGATGCGTTTGCCAGCGCGCGTCACATGCTGCGCCATCGGGTCCAGCACCAGATCAGCCACGCTGAGCTTGCCGCTGTCCAGCGGCGCACTGCGCCGCACCAGGGCATGCAGCCGCGCCAGCAGTTCAACAAAGGAAAAGGGTTTAACCAGGTAGTCGTCGGCCCCGGCTTGCAGCCCGCGCACCCGATCCGCCACCCCATCGCGGGCGGTGAGCATGATGACTGGCGTGCGGTGTGTGGCACGCAGTGCCTGCACCAGGTCGACACCATCGAGCCCGGGCAACATGCCATCGAGCACGATCACGTCGTAGTCTTCGGTGCGGGCCAGGTGCAGGCCGTCAATGCCGTTGTCGGCGGTGTCCACGGTGCAACCGCTTTCCTGCAGGCCTTTTTGCAGGTAACCCAGGGCACGGTGGTCGTCTTCAACGATGAGGAGTTTCATACCGCCAATTGTTCCAGAGGCCCGGCATGTGTTGGCTGACAAAGCTGTCAGCCAAGCGTTGGTCTTCTGTCAGTGTGGTTTGCGGATACTTGCTCGCAACTTCTTTTTTTGTTGCACACCATGAAAAACATCAAACACCTTTACCTGGGGCTGACCGTCGGCTTCACCTTGTTGTGGCTGTGGGCCGACTCGGCCTGGCTGGGCAACAGCAACTACTTCGTCTGGCGCGCTGCCTTCACCAACTGGAGCGGGGTGCTGGGCATGGCGGTGATGAGTCTGGGCATGATCCTGTCGGTGCGCCCACTCAGTTTTGAGCGGCGCCTGGGCGGGCTCGACAAGATGTACCGCCTGCACAAATGGCTGGGCATCACCGGGCTGGTGCTGTCCATCAGCCACTGGGCGCTGGCCAAATCGCCCAGCTACCTGATTGGCTGGGGGCTGATCGAGCGCCCCGGCCCCCGCGTGCGCGGCGCGCTGCCCCCCGGTCTTGAGGGCCTGTTTCTGAGCCAACGTCGTCCGGCTGAGACCTTTGGCGAATACGCCTTTTATGCACTGTGCGTGTTGCTGTTGCTGGCCCTGATCAAGCATTTTCCGTACAAACACTTCTTTAAAACACACCGCTGGATGGCGGTGGTGTACCTGGTGCTGGTGGTGCACGCGGTGGTCTTGATGAAGTTCAGCTTCTGGAGCCAAGGCGTGGGCCTGCTGAGTGCGCTGCTGATGGTCTTGGGCACTGCGGCAGCGGCCGTGTCGCTGTTGCGCCGGGTCGGTATCCACCGCCGTGCCGGCGGTGTGATTGAGGCGCTGGAGCACCATCCCGAGAGCGGCGTGCTGCGGGTGGATGTGCGTTTGCAAGACCGCTGGGACGAGCACGATGCCGGTCAGTTTGCCTACCTCACGTTTGACCAGACCGAAGGCCCGCACCCGTTCACCATCTCATCGGCCTGGCACAACGACGGCCACCTGTTTTTCCTGATCAAAGAAGGTGGTGACTACACCAACACCCTGCCCGCCCAGCTGACAGTGGGCCAGGCCTGCACCGTGGAAGGGCCCTATGGCCGCTTTGTCTTCAAAAGCGATGCGCCACGCCAAATCTGGGTGGCTGGTGGCATTGGCATCACCCCCTTCATCGCCCGCATGAAGGCCTTGGCCAAACAGGGCAATCACCAACCGGTCGACCTGTTTTGGTCGGTCCGAGTGCTGGAAGACCAGGCACTGCGCCGGGTGCAAGCCGATGCCGACCAAGCCAATGTGCGCCTGCACCTGATTCGCGACGGCCAGAATGCCCCGCTGACGGCACAAGCCATCACCAAGGTGGTTCCGTCATGGGTTCAAGGTGATGTCTGGTTCTGCGGCCCGGCCGGTTTTGGTGCGGCACTGCGCCAAGGCTTTGCCCGCCTGGGGCTGGGTGCCAAGCACTTCCATCAAGAACTGTTCCAGATGCGCTGACACAAGCCAGGGTCGCCCACCAGCGCACCTGCTGATGGGTCAGGCCGCGCGGCTGCTTTTCTCCAACAGATTGAGCACCTGCTTGCGCAAGGCCTCGTTTTCTTTTTCCAGCTGGGCAATGCGACTCCTGAGCGCCTTCACCTCGTCTGCCGACGAGGCGTCACTGGCAACCGCACCGCCCTCCTCCTGCTCGCTCATCTCAGACGCGGCGGCGCGTGGTTTGCGCTTGGCATCACGCACCCGTTTGGCGGCTTGTTTGAGTTCATCAGCGCCACCCTCCGCTGCCGCCACCTGTTCTTGCGCAGGCAAGCTGGCCACCGCAGCGGCGGCATTGAGAGAGATGGCACCAGACTTCAATGCGGCCACCAGCTCAGGCGCCGCCTGTTTCTGGATTTTTTCGATCAGCACCACCTGGCTGCTGCTCAGGCGCGCCGCTTTGGCGATGTCTTCACGGCTGTTCAGCGGCACCGTTGCGACCACCTCGCTGGCAGCAGCACCGTCTTCCCAAGGCGGCGTCTCTGCCGCGCTGTTGGACACATCGCTTGCGGCTTGTTCATCCGCCTCGGCTTGGGGGCGGGCCCGCCGCGCCGCAAAAATCTCGCGCTTGCGCAGCGCCAGCACGCCGCGCTGGAAGTCAGACACACTGCGCCGCCCCAGGTGCTGGTCAATCATCCACAGGTGCACGTCTTCCATGCTCTTGAAATGCGTGTTCTGCATGGTCTGAAACGGCAGCCCATGCGCCTGGCAGATGGCATAACGGTTGTGGCCGTCAATCAGCACCTCACCCCACAACACCAGGGCATCGCGGCAGCCCTCGGTCAGAATGCTGCGCTCCAGCGCGGCATATTCGTCCGGCGTCAAGGGGTCGATATAGGCTTTGAGTTCTTCGTTGACGATGATGTTCATGGGAGAGGTGGCAGGACCAGGTTCGTTGCTCAGGGGCGCGCATTGTAGGCAGCGCAGGCTGGCGGATACTGGGTTGGGGTGCCGCGATGGCTTGTCTGTGTTGAATAATCGGACTGCTATCAGGCGGCTGGCCACCGGCCGTCACCCAAGCGTGGTTTTCCCCAAGGGTCGGGTTGGCCCGTTGTAATTCATCAACTGAAAGAGATGTAAAAAATGGCTCTCAAAGACTACCTGGGTGAGCAACTTTTGGGCGTGCTTGCGGCCTACCAAGGCTCGGGAATTGTTCACCACATCTGTGTGGTTTACCCCCGGCGCAACAACCAGCTTCGGCTGTTCATTCCCAAGGGGCACCAACTTGCCGTGGGCTCGTTGGTGACACTGCACCTGGACAACCGCACCGGGGTGGACGAGTTTGATGGCAACTTGCGGGTCTATCGAACCTCTTACAAAGGCCGGGTGATTGACATAGAAGAAAGTTGGGCAGCGGTGGAGCCGGTGGAGTTCACGCTGATCCATGGCACCCGCGCGGTGGAGTCGTTCAAAGCGCAAGGCTACGCGTTCCCCGATGATGCGCGCCCACGGCAACCCATCCCTGAATCCGGCTTGACGCATTTCCCGAACGTTGAGGACAAAGACAACCCCAACAAAGTGGGCGTGTTAACGACCTATGCCGCGGGTCAGCCCCACACCACGGTATTGGCGTTTCTGTCCACCCAGGAAGACGATGTGTTCCTGATCACCATGCCAAACACCTTCAAGTCACAGGTGTTAAACCGGGATTCCCGCTGCTTTTTCACGATTGACGAGCGGGCCAAATTCACCTTTGAGCAAGCCATTGAATGGAACTACACCATCATCGAGGCGCAAGCCCACCTCGTTCACAAAGAGTCGCCCATTTATGAGCGCATCCGAACCGAGTTCATTCTGAAAAACCCCTGGGAAGCGGGGTTTTTCCTCAGCCCCGAAATAGAGATGCTTCACTTGAAAAAAGTGTCGATCGTCTATTCCGGTGAGCGCCATTAACGGCTGCCGGTTTCAGGCTGCTCTGCGGGCATCCAGGCTCCACGCGCCCGCACCGTTGGCGGCCAACGCCAGCAAACCACCCACCACGGCGATGTTCTTGAAAAACAGCAATTGGGTGACATACATCTGATCGGCAGGAACAGCCCAGTAGGCATGGAAGAAGAAGCTGGCAACCAGGGTGAACGCGGCCAGCACCAGCGCAACAATGCGCGTCCCAAAACCGGCCAAGAGCGCCAGGCTACCGACAATTTCCACCGTCAGCGCCAGCGCCGCGCCAACGGCGGGCAGCGGCAACCCCACCGAAGCGATGTAACCCACCGTGCCCGCAAAACCGGTGAGTTTGCCAATCCCTGCGGGCAAGAAAAAGACAACAAAAAGCAGGCGGGCTGCAAGGCTGAGGGCGTTTTGGACTGACTTGGACATGGTGGTCTCCTGAAGAAGTGGTTGATGGCCTGAACTGTATTGTTGTTTCAACAATTACAGAAGACCATTTTCACGACATCACTATGCCATTAATGGAACAGTTGCCAAACACCCCAGATGTTCACAGCCCCGCTCTGCCCAAGCCTACCTGCCAGACAGCGCAGGTGCAAAAAGATAAAAAAACATAGCACATAACCGAGGAATAACCTGGGCTAGATACCTCTATTGGGTAGCAAGCATATGCAAAAAGCGTGTTTGGTATTTCAAAAAGACATGGGAAGATTTGATGCACTGAAGTCGGTCAAAGACACCATCCCGGGCGAGCTCAAAGCTCGATGCACCTGTCTTCAAGACCGATCACCTATATGAGTGCGTTTTGACCGCAACCGTGCTTGGCGGTGATCGCCAATCTCACAGAGCAACACCATCATGACCCCTTCCACAAACGAGATTTCCAGCCTGAATGGACACTGTGGTGTCTGTCCCGCTGACTGTGGTGTACAGATCTTCCTCAAGGACGAAAAAATTACTCGGATTGCGCCGCAAAAAGATCATCCCAAAGGCATTTGCTGCCCCCGGGGAACACGCGCCAATGAGATTGTCTATTCGCCCCATCGACTGCTTTATCCCCTCAAACGTGTAGGTAAACGCGGCGAGGGCAAATTCGAACGTACCACCTGGGACGAAGCACTCGACATTCTTGCCAGTGGTCTGGAGAACATATCGCGTCAGTTCGGACCCGAGTCCGTCTGCATGTTCACCGGGCGAGGTACCTTTGAGCAATCACTTTGTGATTTGCTGACACCAGCGGGTCTGCGTGAATCTTCCGCCTGGAGTTTGTTGTTTCCTTTCGGATCGCCAAACACGGCCGGCGTCGGTTCAATCTGCTATGTGGCACACGGGATGATTGCGCCCATGACCACGTTTGGTGTGTATGCAGCGGATACCTTTGCAGATATCGAGCAGAGCGATCTGGTGGTTGTTTGGGGCGCCAACCCGACGACTGATTCGCCTCCGCAAAACATCAAGCGAATCAAGGCCGCCATCGAACGCGGGGCAGAGTTGATCGTGATAGACCACCGAAGGATCGAGATACTTAAGTCGACCAGTGGGACTTGGCTTGGTATTCGTCCTGGAACAGATGGAGCCCTGGCGATGGGCCTGATCCAGGTGATCATTGAAGAAGATCTTTTTGACCATGAATTCGTCGCCAACTGGACTTTGGGTTTTGAAGACTTACGCGACTATGCCAAGCAATTCACAGCGGAGGTTGTGGCATCCATCACACAGGTGCCAGCAGCGGCCATCCGTAGTACAGCCAGAGCCATTGCGCAGGCCAGAGGCGCTGCGCTCGTCAGCTACACCGGGCTTGAATACACCAACAGTGGCACACAAAACATCCGGGCCATCCTGATTCTTTGGGCCATTACTGGCAATCTGGATGTACCAGGTGGCAAGGTCATCAAAATGCCCGGAGGTTTCGAAATCAACCGATCGACCAGATTGGAGCCACCCAATGGCATCGACCCAGTGGGTAAAGCAAAGTACCCGCTTTACCACCTGTACCGCAAAGAAGCCCATGCGATGGAATTGCCAAAGGCAATTCTGCAGAGTGATCCCTATCCGATTCGGGGAATGCTGATCGCAGGTTCGTCGATCATTACCGCGTTTCCCAATCCTGACCTTTGGCGGAAAAGCTTCGAATCACTGGATTTTCTCGCCGTGATTGACCGATTTCGTACAGCGGACTCACGTTACGCAGACATTATCTTGCCGTCGACAACCTTGTTCGAAAACGAGTCGTATGTGACCTATGAGGGCGTTGTTCAGCATCGGAGACGGGTAATTTCCCCGCTGGGAGAGTCGCGTTCGGACTGGGACATCGCTCGCTCTATCGCTCAACGGCTGGGTTATGCGTCCCGATTTTCGGCAAACGATACCGAGTTGCTGGAGCAAGCGTTCAAAGACACCGTTGTCAAGGCAGAGAAACTTCGTCATTCCAAGTGCGGCGTAGCCTTGGACTCACCTAAGCAGCGATATCGAAAATGGACACTTGGTTTATTGCGCAAAGACGGCAAAAACGGGTTTGAAACACCCTCAGGCAAATTTGAAATTACCTCGCTGACTCTCGAAGAACATGGATATGACGCGCTTCCCGTCTACGTCGAGCCCAAGGAGAGTCCGACCTCAACACCGGAACTTGTCAAAAAATTTCCACTGGTATTCAACTCTGGGGCACGAATCCAGTCGGATTTTCGTTCGCAACACCACAACATTGCATCACTTCTCAAATTGCAGCCAGGTCCCATGGTCACGCTGCATCAAGACGATGCCGCGCAACGTGGCATCTCAACTGGTGATGCAGTTGAAATCGTCTCGCCAAGGGGCAAGGTTCGTTACATCGCGGTGGTGAGCGCCGACATTGTTCCAGGGGTTATTGAGGCCAACTCAGGCGGTGGCGGTCCCGACGCTGTAACGGCTTGGCAGCAAAACATCAACGAGCTGACTGATGCCGATAACCGGGATCCAATCTCCGGCTTTCCTGTTTACAAAGCTCTGCTATGTGATGTGATAAAGGTCTTTTCTTGATGCGCCAGTTGATAACTGGACTTCAGTGCTTTGCTCGAATGACCAACAGGCACATGTACAGCTGCCCACCAAGAAGTCAGCCATTCTCATATTCAACGGCTGAATTCGACCTTGCCTGAGACACATATCGATATTTGCTTTTATTCCTTCTCGTGAATGTGACAAATCGATAAATTTGTCAGTTCTTCTCCTAAACGATTCAGCAATGCCGAGCCCACATCAAGACACATTTATCACTTACGCATCCCCGTCAAACTGGTCCACTCTTCATAGGCAGCTAGCCAACGTTGAATGGCCAACCTTGGCATTGTGGACTTTGATATTTGGCGGCTGGACTGCCACTCTTGCGACCACAAAGATGATGCCGCCAGCCCTGACTTGGTTGGCCTTGGTGGGTATCACCGCCTGGTATTTGAGCCTTCAACACGAGTTTTCCCATGGACACCCAACGCGTTCTGCCAAGATCAATCGAATACTGGGGTTAACTCCTATAGCCCTTTGGTATCCCTTTGATGACTATAGAGAGCAGCATCTCACCCACCATCAAGATCAGTTTCTGACGCAGCCTGGCTTGGACCCAGAAAGCAACTATTTCTATCCACAGCCACCACAGCCGAAATGGAAGCTGTTCCTTTGGAAAAGTCAACGCACTGTCGCTGGCCGATTTCTGCTGGGACCAGGGCTTAGCATTTATCAGTTACTCGGTAGGGCGGTTCTGTCGCTCCGCGAGCGAAATTCGGCGGCTATCTTGATGTGGACTCAACACTTGGTGCTGGTAGGCGCCGTATTGTTTCTTGCGCAGCACGGCGCAGGGGTCACAGTTTGGCAATACGCGACAGCAAGTTACTTCGGGTTAGGTCTAAGTATGCTGAGATCCTTGTATGAGCATCGGCCAGCAGCGCAACCCTCACATCGTATTGTGGTGAATGAAGCAGCTTGGCCATGGCGACTGCTCTATCTCAACAACAACTACCACGCGGTACATCACATGCATCCAGAGTTACCCTGGTACCAAATTGCAAAACATTACCACGCTGACCGCGAAGGTTATTTACATCGAAACGGCGGCTTTTTGATACCTGGCTACGCTTGGTTGATTCGCCACCATTTGTGGCGACCTGTTGACTCCCCTCTGCTAGCGCAGGCAAGGTGAAACCGTTCGATTCCAATTTATTTCACTTTAACAAGGACACAGCATGACAACTTCAATTTCACGTCGGGCACTGACGATTGCCTCTTTCTCTTTGACAGCAGCGCTGATCACAACGTCGGTCTGGGCAGAAAACGCACCGGTGCGCGTCGGCTCCAAAATAGACACTGAAGGGGCCTTATTGGGCAACATCATTGTTCAGGTTCTCGAAGCGCATGGCATCAAAACTGAAAACAAGGTACGGCTAGGCAACACAAAAATAGTGCGCAGCGCCATCATCGCCGGGGAAATCGACATCTACCCCGAATACACCGGCAATGGCGCCTTCTTTTTTTCAGATGAAAAGAATCCTGCCTGGAGAAATGCGAAAGCTGGTTTTGATCTGGTCAACAAACTCGACTCAGAGGCGAACAAGATAACCTGGCTGACAGCGGCGCCAGCCAACAATACCTGGGCCATTGCGATCCGCAAAGATGTGGCCAATGCGAATAAGCTCCAAACGCTGACAGATCTCAGTCGTTGGCTGTCCAGCGGCGGCAAGTTCAAGCTGGCGGCGTCTGCCGAGTTCATTGAACGCTCAGATGCCCTACCCGCTTTCCAGACCGCCTACGGCTTCAAGCTCAGTCAGGAACAGCTGCTGACCCTGGCTGGCGGTGATACGTCCGTCACGATCAAAGCCGCTGCTGAAAACACCTCTGGCGTGAACGCGGCAATGGCCTATGGCACTGATGGGCCCGTGGCCGCACTTGGCTTGGTGATTCTGGACGACCCCAAGGGTATCCAACCCGTTTATGCGCCCGCCCCTATCATTCGAGAGTCAGTTCTTGCCAAGAATCCCAAAATCAGAGAGGTATTGGCGCCGGTATTCAAAACCTTGGATGGTCCCACATTGCAGTCCCTCAACGCGAAGATCGCGCTTGAAGGCCAGGACGCCAAGAAAGTTGCTGCCGATTACTTGAAAGCCAAAGGTTTGCTCAAGAGCTGAGCATGACAGACGTCTGCACCCATGTCACATTTCTCAAAACTGCCTTCACTAGTTATTTTGGTGCTGGCAGCCATGCTAGTTCTGGCTGCTCTGCCACTGGTCAGTTCGGCCCCAAACCGTTTGCTTAGCGGCCAAGGCCTGAGTGTCTGGCAAGTATCCGAGTCAATGGGCATTCTCTGGAAAGTGAGCCTGTTGGTTCTGAGCTTGGTCATTGTGATCAGCGTTGTTGGACTCTGCCAGCGGTCTTGGCAGACATTCTTTTCCGCCCTTGTATTGGTCGCTGCTGCATTCAGCCTGTGGTGTTTGACGGCAATCTCCGGGCAATTTGCAGCCGAAGCAAACTCACAAACCGAGGGTTTGGGCCGCATTACCTTATCGAGTGGCTATTGGTTGACCGCACTCATGGTGTGGCTCGCCGCAAACGATGCCTTGCGGCGTGTACGCGCCCCGACCTGGGCCAGCCACCTCTACTGGTTAACGGTGCTGGCTGGGCTGTTGGGGCTGCTGGCCTACGGCGCACTTGACAGCCTGTCTTCACTCAAAGAATATGCCAACCGTCAAGAGGATTTTTGGCGAGCACTTGGACAGCATATTCACATCATTGCCCTGACAACCTTGTTCACTTTGACGATTGGTTTGCCCTTGGGGGTGTCCGTTCATCGGCATCCATCCTGGGCCAACCGTGTCTTTCCTCTGCTCAACCTTGTCCAGACGATTCCATCCATCGCCCTGTTCGGCCTGCTGATCGCTGTGCTGGCGTGGTTGGGAAGGTTGTTCCCGTTGCTGCCTGCATGGGGCATACAAGGCATAGGACTGGCACCGGCTGTGATGGCGTTGACTTTTTACTCGCTGCTGCCTTTGACACGAAGCACCAGTGAAGGACTCAGCCAACTGCCGCAGGCCTTGACCGACTCTGGCAGAGCCATGGGCCTGTCTGACAGTCAACTGTTCTGGCAGGTGGAATTGCCATTGGCGTTTCCGGTGATTCTGTCTGGTTTAAAAGTGATGCTGATCCAGACCATCGGTTTGACCGCAGTTGCCGCCTTGATTGGTGCAGGCGGATTGGGTTCTTTGATGTTTGAGGGCTTGTTCAGTAGCGCGCTTGATCTGGTGGTGCTGGCCGTGATCCCTATCGTGGTGTTAACCTGGCTGGCCAACGGTGTTTTCATGATGCTGACCGCTGTCTCCCGCCAATGGATTCGAGGCTAAGTCATGATTGAATTTGACAATGTGAGCAAGGTTTATGGTGAGCACCATGCGGTTGCCAATTTGAATTTATCGATTGGTCAAGGAGAGTTTGTTGTCCTGATCGGACCTTCAGGTTCAGGCAAGTCCACCACCTTGCGCATGATCAACCGTTTGGTGGAGCATGACCAGGGCCGCATCCGCTTCGCGGGCCGCGAGATCCGTGATTTCACGCCCGAAGATTTGCGCAGGCGCATGGGTTATGCCATTCAGTCGGTTGGCTTGTTCCCACATTGGACTGTCGAAAAAAATATCGGCACGGTACCGCGCTTGCTGGCCTGGCCAAAAGACAAAATCAGAGCCCGGGTTCATGAGCTGCTGGAACTGCTGCAACTGCAACCCACCGAGTTTGCCAAACGTTATCCCCATGAACTGTCGGGTGGTCAACAGCAGCGTGTGGGTGTTGCCCGGGCCCTGGCCGCTGACCCTGAAATTTTGCTGATGGATGAGCCGTTTGGCGCCCTGGACCCGGTGACCCGCATCGTGATGCAACGGGAACTCAAGCGCATCCATGCGCTCGCAGGCAAGACCATTGTGATGGTCACCCACGACATCGATGAAGCACTCTTTCTTGCCAGTCGCATGGTCTTGTTCAGGGAGGGGCAACTGGTTCAGGATGGCACCCCATTCGAATTGATTTCAAAGCCAGCCAACGATTTCGTGGTGGATTTTCTGGGTCGTGCGGAGTTGGGCATCAAGAGATTGGGGCTCGGTTCTGTCCGCGAGCACCTGCGCCCAGGACGTCCAACTGGCGGCAGAGCGATTTCCATTGATCTCAGTCTGAGAGAGGCACTATCCGCCTTCATCGTACAAGGCACGCCTGTCCTATCGGTGGTCAACGCTAACGGCAGTCACGCCGGAGAAGTGCATTTCTCCGATCTGCTGCAACCTCAATTAGATGCAAAGTCGACCAGGGTTCAGTCAGTATGAGCAGAAGACCAGCGAAAGACAACAGTCTGAGAACGACTGTCTTTCTTGCCACACTACTCATCCTGCTTGCTCTGTTCATGACAGAACTGGAACCCGTGTTCCACCATTTGTTTGCCACGCAAGAACGCGCCATGTACCGGCAGGAGACCTTCATCAACCTGCTGGGCGCGCATGTGATGCTGGTGCTGGTTTCTAGCGGCTCTGCCTTGGTATTGGCTCTGGCTGCAGGCATTTGGGTCACCCGCCCTGCAGGGCAAGAATACCGCAGCACGGTGGAGTCGCTGGTGGCCATGGGCCAAACCTTCCCACCCGTGGCCGTGCTGGCATTGGCCGTACCTCTGATCGGATTTGGTGAACGGCCTGCCTACATTGCACTCGCTCTGTACGGTCTGTTGCCAATGCTGCAGGCGGTGATTGCTGGCCTGGAATCTACACCAGAAGCTGTGGTGGATGCGGCCAGGGGCCTCGGCTTGAGCCAGTGGCAAATATTCCAATCTATCGAAATGCCGCTGGCCGCGCCGGTCATTCTGGGGGGGATACGGACTTCGGTCACCATCAACATTGGCACAGCGGCCATAGCTGCGACGGTGGGCGCCCAAAACCTGGGTTCGCCCATCATCATTGGCCTCAGTGGCTTTAATACGCCCTACGTTCTTCAAGGCGCCCTGCTCACGGGAATTCTTGCGGTAACCACCGACTGCGCATTTGAGTATTTTTCCCGTCGTGCACAACTCTGGAAACTGACAGTATCCAGATGATTGCCGCGCTGCCGATGTACTTTGCACCTCAAGGCGCCGCCCAGGTTTTCTGGGAAGTGCTGCGAGAGAAACTCACCCCCATGTTGGACATGGACCTGCCACAGAGCTTGACATGGCCTGTTGATTACGAAACCCATTGGCTGGATACAGAATTGCTGCTGAGTCAAACCTGCGGTTACCCGCTAACTCACAGCCTGCGCAACAAAGTGCAATTGCTTGGAACGCCTATCTACGATGCCCCTGGCACCGATGGTTTTTATTGCTGCAGCCAAGTGATCAAACGCCGCAGCGATATCCGTCGTGAATTGGCTGATTTCCGGGGCGCCAGAGTGGCATACAACTCGGCTGACTCTCAATCCGGCTACAACGCCTTGCGAGCAATTGTCGCGCCGCTGGCCACAAAGGGCAGATTTTTTGGTTCGGCGCTGAAAACCGGCGATCATCTTTCTTCCATTGATGCAGTCTTGACCGGCCAAGCAGATGTAGCAGCGGTTGACGCAGTGACATGGACTCTGGCAAATCAAGCTAGGCCAGAACTGCGAGACAGCTTGCAGGTCTTCACAAAAACGCCAAGGTACCCTGGCCTGCCTTTGATCACATCAGTCAACACATCTGAGCAAGCGGTAAATGCAATACGGACCACTCTAGTATCCATATGCGAATCGGAACAACACGCAAGCATCCTGGCTCCATTGTGTATAAAGGGGTTCGCTGTCACCTCGTCTGTATCCTACCAAGGCTGCATGGACATGGAAACCTCAGCAGCGGAACTGGGATTTCGCTTTTTATGAAACCATATAGCTGCAATTATTTTCCATCGTCTGACTCTTGCAGAGCTTTGAAACCACGAATACTGGGTCTACGTGCATCCAAACTCATCCAATCCTCACGATCGCCGCAACCTCCTTGTCGCCCAAGACTGAAACTCCTTAAGCTGGCAGTCTCAAATCCGTAGACCAACTGAACCCTCGCCATTTGAATAGTTTCGAACTGGAGGCTGAAATATGCCTACGAAAGCGGGTGATTTGCAGGATGCCATCGGACGATCAGAGTGACCAGCCCTCAAGGGAGTGATGTATGTCTGAAAAAAAGTTGGAATTCAGGTCGGTGCTCACCAGACCTGTGGTTGATCGGCAACTCTTGATGGCCGAAAAGGATTCACGAAAATCTCGCACCCGGCGAGTTCACCTCACGACCAAAAACAGCAAAAAAGATCCAGGTCTCGTCCAACCTGATTCACTGGCATCCAGCCGCAGCCATTGAGAAACGGCAACCAGAACTCAGAAAACAGGAAATAAAGAAAAAGGACTTAGCCCATTTCTGCGCTAAGTCCTTGATTTTTTTGGTCGGTGTGAAAGGATTCGAACCTTCGACCCCTTGCACCCCATGCAAGTGCGCTACCAGGCTGCGCCACACACCGAAGCCAATGATTATAACGTCTGATCAACCCATTCTTAGAACTCCTCTGACAGAAGCTCTCTAATTTCGTGAAGTTCCCTGCGCACGCGCTGCCACGCGTCGGTGACTGGCACGTCTTCTTGCAAGAGCGCGGTGTCCTCAAAGTCATCAAATTGCGAGTTGCTGACTTCGATAACCTCGACACCCTCAAGCAGTACCTCACCGTGGCGCGATTTGTCGCGTTCGTGCTGCAGCAGTTCCTGCATTTTGTTGCGCGCACCACTGATGGTGAAACCTTGGTCGTAAAGCAGGTCACGGATGCGACGGATCATCAACACTTCATGGTGCTGGTAGTACCGGCGGTTACCGCGGCGCTTCATCGGGCGCAGCTGCGTGAACTCCTGCTCCCAATAGCGAAGCACATGCGGTTTGACGCCGCACAAATCGCCCACCTCACCGATGGTGAAGTAGCGCTTGGCGGGGATGGTTGGGAGCGAATTCTCCATTGAAATCAATGAAATAGCTGCAAAAGCTTGCAGGTTACTCTAAGTCAATGGCGCCTGTAAAGCAGGCGATGTATCAATTTGTGAAAGGCTTGACTCAGGACACAAACCGGGCCGACGAAAACCCTTGCTCTTGGATTTGCTCTTTGAGCTTGTGACTGGCGTGGAAAGTGACCACGCGGCGCGCCTCAATCGGGATGGCCTCGCCAGTGCGCGGGTTGCGCCCAGGACGAGGTGCCTTGGTGCGGATCTGGAAATTGCCAAAACCAGTGATCTTGACATCTTCGCCATCCACCAGACTTTGCGCCACCAAGTCAAAAAATGCGTCGATCATGTCCTTGGACTCGCGCTTGTTCAGACCAATTTGCTCAAACAACAACTCAGCCAGCTGGGCTTTGGTCAATGCGGGCGTTTCTAAGGATTCAACGGTGATGTCCATGGGGCTCTTTTTCTTTGTAAGGCGCTATTTTGCATCCACTCAGGTGCGCTGACGGGCACCAATGCGCTCAGCCAGCGTGGCAACCACCGCCGCCACGGTCGCCTCAATCTGGGCTTCGGTCAGGGCGGCATCTTCCTTGGCATTGAGGGTCAGGCGCACAGCCATGCTCTTTTCAGCATTTGGCGCGTCCGCACCACCCGTTGACTTGGGGCGGTAGATGTCAAACAGCAAAGCATCGCGCAAAATGCCATCCACCGGAGCGGCCCAGATGGCAGCCATCAACGCATCGTGGGTCACACGCTCATTGACCAGTACCGCAATATCACGCTCAATCGCCTGGAACTTCGGCACCGCTTTGAAGCGTGGCACCTCGCGGCGCAACACAGCTTGCAGATCCACTTCAAACAGCACCGGTGCTTGGTTCAGCTCATAGGACTGGCGCCATTTGGGATGCAACTCACCCACAAACCCAATGTCGACACCGTCAACCACCACCTTGGCACAACGCCCTGGGTGCAGCGCTGGGTGCTGGGCGGCAACAAAGGTGGCACGCGCAGGGGCCAGCAGGGCTTCCAGATCACCCTTGACATCAAAAAAATCCACCGCGCGTTCTTTGACACCCCACTCAGGTGCATCGGACGCACCGGCAGCCAGACCCGCCAGACGCATCGGCTGGTGAAAGCCCTGCACCGTGGTGTCGGAACTGGTCACCGAGGCGTCACGCAAGAACACGCGCCCGATCTCGAACACACGCACGCGCTGCGCCTTGCGGTCTTGGTTGAACTTCAAAACTTGTAGCAATGACCCCAGCAAGGACGAGCGCATGACGCTCATTTGACTGGCGATCGGGTTCAACAGCCGGATCGGGTTCGGATTGCCCGCCAGTTCATGCTCCCAGCGCTCTTCGACAAAGCTGAAGTTGATGGTTTCCTGGTAACCCAGCGCGGCCACCGCACGACGTACAGCAAAGTCACCACGCTGCGACTCGGTGCGAATCTTGGCGGTGATAGGCGCTTGCGGCGGTGTCGCAGGCAGGTTGTCATAACCCACCACACGTGCGACTTCTTCGATCAGGTCTTCTTCGATCTGGATGTCAAACCGGTACGACGGTGCGGTCACAGTCAACACGCCGTCGCCCTCCAGCACCGGCAAACCCAAACCCACCAACGCCTTGGCACACTGCGCCTGGGTCAGTGGCATACCCAACACCTTGACGGCACGCGCCACCCGCAGCGTGACCACGGCGGGCTGCGGCATGGCCACACGCTGGTCGTCCATCGGGCCGCAGCGGGTGTCAGGGGTGCCACAAATTTCGACAACGAGTTGGGTAATGCGCTCAATGTGCTCCACCGTCAACTCAGGGTCAACACCGCGCTCAAACCGGTGGCCAGCATCGGTAGAGAAGTTGAAGCGGCGTGAACGTCCGGCAATCGCCTTGGGCCACCAGAAGGCGGCTTCGACATAAACGTTTTGGGTGTCGTCTGACACGGCGGTCGCGTCGCCACCCATGATGCCAGCCAGCGACTCCACCTGCTGCGCATCGGCAATGACACCCACATGGGCGTCAACGGTCACGGTGTTGCCATTGAGCAGCTTGAGTTGTTCACCAGCTTGGCCCCAGCGCACCTCCAGACCACCTTGGATTTTGTCCAGGTCAAAAATATGGGATGGCCGACCCAGCTCAAACATCACATAGTTCGAGATATCGACCAGCGCGGTCACGCTGCGCTGGCCACAACGGGCCAAACGGTCCACCATCCAGGCGGGTGTAGCGGCCTTGGGGTTGACACCACGGATGATGCGGCCCGAAAAACGGCCACACAAATCAGGTGCGCTGACCTTGACCGGCAACACATCCGAATGGCTGACAGCCGCCGCCGCAAACACCGGTTTGCGCAAAGGCGCGCCAGTCAGCGCCGACAGTTCCCGCGCCACGCCATAAACACTCAGGCAATGGGCCAGATTGGGCGTGAGTTTGAGGGTGAACAGCGTGTCGTCCAGGTTGAGATGCTGGCGGATGTTTTGACCCACCGGTGCGTCTGCAGAGAGCTCCAGCAGGCCACCGTGTTCGTCGGACAGCTTCAATTCACGCGCCGAGCACAACATGCCAAAACTCTCGACCCCGCGCAGCTTGCCAACCTTGATCAGAAAGGGCTTGCCGTCCTCTCCCGGCGGCAGCTCAGCCCCCACCAAAGCGCACGGCACCTTGATGCCAACACGGGCGTTGGGTGCGCCACAGACGATGGTCAGCAACTCGGGCTGACCCACATCCACCTGGCAAACACGCAAGCGGTCCGCATTGGGGTGCTGGGCAGCCGCCTTGATTTCGCCCACCACAATGTGGCTAAAAGGTGGTGCCACTGGGCTGAGTTCCTCCACCTCCAGGCCCGCCATCGTCAGCGTGTCGGAAAGTTGGGCGGTGGTCAGGGGTGGGTTGCAGAATTCGCGCAACCAGGATTCAGGAAATTGCATACAAGATTCTTTTATGGAGCCACGTCAAAGGAATAGGTGCTGAAGCCAGAAACACCACGGAACCGGCTTTGCCGAGCCGTCGGTGTTGCCCCCTTGAGGGGAGATGCGGCTACACGCAGTGAGCAAGCAACGGGGGTGTTCATGTTTCTAACGGAACTGTGACAAAAAGCGGATATCACCGTCAAAAAACAGGCGCAAATCGTTCACGCCGTAACGCAGCATGGTCAAGCGGTCTGGCCCCATGCCGAAGGCGAAACCGATGTAACGCCCAGGGTCCAGCCCCATGTTGCGAATCACATTGGGATGCACCTGGCCACTGCCAGCCACTTCGAGCCAGCGCCCGGCCAGCGGTCCGCTGGGGAACTGGATGTCGATCTCGGCGCTGGGTTCGGTGAACGGGAAAAAACTCGGCCGAAAACGCAGCACCAGGTCGTTGTTTTCAAAAAAGGTGCGGCAGAAGTCGGTGAACACGTACTTCAAATCCTTGAAGCTGACCGCCTCACCGACCCACAAACCTTCACACTGGTGGAACATGGGGGAATGGGTGGCGTCACTGTCCACACGGTAGGTGCGTCCCGGGGCGATCACGCGAATCTCGGGCATCGCACCAGAAAAGAGTCCTGACGTGTTGCTGGCACCCTCAGCAGCAAGGCGGTGCTTTTTAACGTGTTGCACCGCGTGGCGGATCTGCATTGGGCTGGTGTGGGTGCGCAGCAGGTTGGGGGCGGCCTCTGTGCCACCTTCGACATAAAAGGTGTCGTGCATCGAGCGCGCGGGGTGGTCTTCAGGCGTGTTGAGCGCGGTGAAGTTGAACCAATCCGACTCAATCTCTGGGCCTTGAGCCACCTCAAAACCCATCGAACCAAAGATGGCCTCGATGCGCTCCAGCGTCAACGACACCGGGTGCAGACCACCCTGACCACGCTGACGGCCTGGCAGGCTGACATCCAATGCTTCGGCCTGCAATTGGGCTTGTAACTCGGCATCAGCCAGGGCCTGGCGACGCGCGTTCAACGCCGCTTCAATCGCCTGTTTGGCCTGATTGATGGCCGCACCCTGGGTCTTTTTCTCTTCGACGGACAGCGCAGCCATGCCCTTCATCATCTCGGTGATGCGCCCGGACTTACCCAGATACTGGGCTTTGGTGTTTTCCAAATCGGCAGGCGTGTGGGCCAGCTCGAAGGCGGCACGGGCACCTTCGACAACGGTAGTCAAGTCGTTCATAGGGGGTCAGATTCTGTGATCAAGGAAAAAGGGCTAGTGCTTTTTCAAGCTCTAGCCCTTATCTCTGTTGCTTAGTCAGCTATTCTATAAATAGCAAACAGTTGGCTCTCAAGCTGCCAGCTTGGCCTTGACTTGGGCCACGATACCAGCAAACGCTGCCATGTCATGGACGGCGATATCGCTCAGCACCTTGCGGTCGATCTCGATAGAAGCCTTCTTCAGACCGTTGGCGAACTGGCTGTATGTCAGGCCACACTGACGAGCAGCGGCATTGATACGGGCAATCCACAACTGACGGAAGACACGTTTTTTGGTACGACGGTCACGGTAGGCATATTGCCCAGCTTTCATGACCGCTTCTTTGGCGACCCGGAAAACATTACCACGACGACCGCGGAAGCCTTTTGCAAGGGCCAGAACTTTTTTGTGGCGGGCGTGAGCCGTTACACCACGTTTGACGCGAGGCATTGTGTTACTCCTTGTTCGTCGTTAATCAAAGACCACGGCAGGGCAGCATCTGTGCCATGCGACCCATATCGGTCTCATGAACAGCAGTTGCACCACGCAAATGGCGTTTATTTTTGGTGGTCTTCTTGGTCAAAATGTGACGTTTGAAGGCTTGACCGCGTTTAACGGTGCCACCTGGACGGACGCGGAAGCGTTTCTTTGCCGCGCTCTTGGTCTTCATCTTGGGCATTTTCATGCTCCTTTTTACATTGTGCTCGTGAGGCGTCTGCACACTCTGTGCAGCCTTGTTGGCCCCGAGCCACTTGGTTCAGCAGTCGATTAAGACCACCGTTTGGCAATGAGTTTGCACCCACCACCTTCAAAACAAACTCAAACAGCCATTTGTATGACCGCTTGACTCTGCCTTAAATCCTACCCAGCACCCACCAGGGGCACCAAATTTCTTCAAGCTGCGACTGCAGCACTTTCAGCAGCCGCCTTCGGCGCCTGCTTTTTGCGCCCTGGCGCAATCATCATGATCATCTGGCGACCTTCAAGCTTAGGAAACTGCTCCACCACAATCAAATCACCCAACTCATCACGAATCCGGTTCAACAAGGCCATACCCAACTCTTGGTGAGTGATTTCACGACCACGGAAACGCAGCGTGATCTTGCACTTATCACCCTCAGCCAAGAAGCGCCTGATGTTGCGCATCTTGATGTTGTAGTCACCATCATCGGTACCCGGGCGGAACTTGATCTCTTTGATTTCGATCACAGTCTGCTTGGCTTTGGCCTCAGCAGCTTTTTTCTGCTCCTGGTACTTGAACTTGCCGTAATCCATCAGACGGCAAACCGGCGGTGTGGCCGTAGCCGCAATCTCCACCAAATCCACATCCAGATCGCCCGCCATGCGCAACGCCTCCATCAGGCTGACGACACCAAGCGGCTCGTTATCCACACCAGAAAGGCGAACTTCTGGCACCATGATTTCCCGATTCAATCGGTGTTTGCGTTCTTCGCGCTGACGGCGATCACGAAATTCGGTAGCGATGGCTTAATCCTTCACAAAAACTGCTACTAAAAGAGTAGCTACAACCACACAAGACACGCCCATATCGTGGCTTTTTTAGCCTGCAACATAAGTGTTCGATTTGCGAGCAACGTCTGCTGACAATTTCTGCGAGAAATCTTCCAGAGACATCACTCCAAGGTCTTGACCACCTCGAGCGCGCACTGCGACGGCGCCAGACGCCATCTCTTTGTCGCCAATAACGACCAGATACGGCACTTTTTGCATCGAATGCTCCCGTATTTTATACGTGATTTTCTCGTTACGGAGGTCTGATTGGGCCCTAAACCCTTGATTTAGCAGCGTTTTGACCACGTTTTGGGCGTAATCTGCCTGTGCATCGGTGATGTTGAGCACCATAACCTGGGTCGGAGCCAGCCAAGCAGGCAGCGCACCAGCGGTTTCTTCGATCATGATGCCAATGAAGCGCTCCAGACTGCCAACGATGGCGCGGTGCAGCATCACCGGACGATGGCGGGCACCATCTTCACCAACATATTCCGCATCCAGGCGCTCAGTCATGAAGAAATCAACCTGGATCGTGCCGCATTGCCATTGACGGCCAATGGCGTCCTTGAGTGTGTACTCAATCTTGGGGCCATAGAAGGCGCCTTCTCCAGGGGTAATTTCAAATTCACAACCAGAGGTACGCAGGCTTTCCATCAAAGCGTGCTCGGCCTTGTCCCAACTCTCTTCTGAGCCAATGCGTTTCTCGGGCCGTGTCGCAATCTTGTAGATGATGTTTTTGAAACCAAAGTCAGCGTAGACCTTTTGCAGCAGAGTCGTGTAGTCCGAACACTCTTTGAGGATCTGGTCTTCGGTGCAGAAAATGTGCCCGTCATCCTGGGTGAACCCTCGCACCCGCATGATGCCGTGCAAGCCACCAGTGGGCTCGTTGCGATGGCACTGACCGAACTCGCCGTAGCGCAGTGGCAGGTCACGGTAACTCTTGATGCCTTGTTTGAAGATCAGGATGTGGCCTGGGCAGTTCATGGGTTTGAGGGCGTACTCGCGTTTTTCACTCTCAGTGGTGAACATGTTGTCGCGGTATTTGTCCCAGTGCCCGGTTTTTTCCCACAGCGACTTGTCCAGCAGCTGCGGGCCCTTGACTTCCTTGTAACCGTTGTCGCGGTAAACCTGCCGCATGTATTGCTCAACCACCTGCCATACCGCCCAACCATTGGGATGCCAAAACACCACACCCGGTGCGTGGTCGTCGATGTGAAACAGATCGAGTTGTTGGCCGAGTTTGCGGTGGTCGCGTTTTTCGGCTTCTTCCAGCATGGTCAGGTGCGCCGCCAGATCTTCCTTGCTGGCCCAGGCGGTACCGTAAATACGCTGCAACATCTCATTCTTGTGGTCACCGCGCCAGTAAGCGCCAGCCACTTTCATGAGCTTGAAGTGTTTGAGCTTGCCGGTGCTGGGCACATGCGGGCCGCGGCACAAATCTTCAAATGTGCCTTCGCGGTACAGACTCACATCTTCGTTAGACGGAATGCTGGCGATGATTTCGGCCTTGTAGTGCTCACCTAAGCCCTCGAAATAGGCAACCGCCTCATCACGCGGCAATACACGACGGGTCACCGGCTCGTCCTTGCTGGCGAGTTCGGTCATGCGCTTTTCAATCAAGGCCAAGTCATCAGGCGTGAATGGGCGCTCGAAAGAGAAGTCGTAGAAAAAGCCGTTTTCAATGACCGGGCCAATCGTCACCTGGGCCTGCGGGAACAACTGTTTGACCGCATAGGCCAACAAGTGGGCGGTGGAGTGGCGAATCACCTCCAGGCCTTCGGCGTCTTTGGCGGTAATGATGGACAGTTGGGCATCGGCATCGATCAGGTAGCTGGTATCAACCACCTTGCCGTTGACCTTGCCTGCCAAAGCGGCTTTGGCCAAGCCTGCGCCAATGGATGCGGCCACATCGGCCACTGTCACCGCAGCGGGGTAATCACGTTGCGAACCGTCAGGAAGCGTAATTTGAACCATGATGATCTGAGGGGTTTGAATTGAACAAAAAAAAACGCGGATTGGTCCGCGTTTTACTATTAATAGATGAGCACACTGTGCATAAGGCACGCGGGCTACGGCCTTATTTCTTCAATAATTTCGCCGTTGTCGTTCGCGGTGTCATAACCAGATGCCTTTCTCGCTCTTGTCAGTGTGTGATGGGCTGATTTTAGCCGCAGTCGAACAACTCAGAAAAAAAGCTGGCAGCCCTTGCGGGCAACCAGCCTTTTCCCCTCTTGGGGTCTTCTCGGTTGTGGCTTAGTGGAACTGCTCTTCTTCGGTGGAGCCGGTCAACGCCTTGACGCTGCTGGAGCCGCCCTGGATCACCGTCGTGACATCGTCAAAGTAGCCAGCACCAACTTCTTGCTGGTGCGAGACAAAGGTGTAGCCCTTGTCGCGTGCGGCGAATTCCTGCTCTTGCACCATCTCGGTGTAATGCTTCATACCTTCACCGCGGGCATAGGCATGCGCGAACTGGAAGGTGTTGAACCAGTTGATGTGGATACCGGCCAGCGTGATGAACTGGTACTTGTAGCCCAATGCCGCCAGCTCGTCCTGGAAAGACGCAATTTGTTTGTCATCCAGGTTTTTCTTCCAGTTGAAAGATGGCGAACAGTTGTACGACAGCAGCTTGCCGGGACAGGCCGCTTGCACCGCCTGGGCAAATTCGCGGGCAAAACCGATGTCTGGCACACCGGTTTCACACCAGACCAGATCGGCGTAGGGCGCGTAGGCGATGCCACGGCTGATGGCCTGCTCCAGGCCATTTTTGACGCGGTAAAAGCCCTCCTGGGTGCGCTCGCCCGTCAGGAACGGTTTGTCATTGGCATCGTGGTCGCTGGTGATCAGGTTGGCGGCTTCGGCATCGGTGCGGGCCAGCACAATGGTCGAGACGCCCATCACGTCGGCGGCAAAACGGGCGGCGATGAGTTTTTCGCAGGCTTCCTGCGTGGGCACCAGCACCTTGCCACCCATGTGGCCACATTTCTTGACAGCGGCCAGTTGATCTTCAAAGTGCACGCCAGCGGCGCCGGAGGCGATCATGTTTTTCATCAGCTCAAACGCGTTGAGCACGCCGCCAAAGCCAGCTTCGGCATCGGCCACGATCGGCAGGAAATAGTCGATGAACTCCGGAGAACCTGGCTCAATGCCACGGCTCCACTGGATTTCATCAGCACGTTTGAAGGTGTTGTTGATCCGGCGCACCATGGTCGGCACCGAGTCGTAGGCGTAGAGCGACTGGTCGGGGTACATGGTCTCGGAGGTGTTGCCATCGGCCGCCACTTGCCAGCCCGACAGGTAGACCGCTTCCAGGCCAGCCTTGGCTTGTTGCATGGCCTGACCGGCGGTGATGGCGCCAAAGGCGTTCACATAGCCCTTTTTGGCACCACCGTTGACCTTGGCCCACAGCTTTTCGGCGCCACTCTTGGCCAGCGTGTATTCGGGTTGCAGGCTGCCGCGCAGGCGGACCACATCGGCGGCGCTGTAGCCACGTTTGACACCTTTCCAGCGGGGGTTGGTCGCCCAGTCTTGTTCGAGGGCGGCGATTTGCTCTGCACGGCTTTTGGGGGCCGAAGTGGATTGAGACATGAAAACACTCCTGAGTTGGTTAAAACTGGGCGGCTGGACAGGCTTTCCCATCCCGACCGCATGGCGTGAATTCTAGGTCTTATATAAGACACAAAACATCTCTTATGTCTTATATAAGACATTTATTTTGTCTTTGAATATCAACAACTTACAACAAAATCAATCGTCAAAAACCTCACCACACAAAGGAAATTCTGATTTGAGATCTGCTGCAAAGTCAACCAATTTCACAATGCGATAAGCCGTTTTTTCATAGTGAAATCAAAACAAGTCGGCGTAGTGCTGCAGCTCCCAATCGCTCACACTGGCGGCATAGGCCTGCCATTCCTGGGTCTTGAGTTCGATGAACTGCTTGCAAAAGTCCTCCCCCAACGCCCGCGTCAAAGCGGGGTCCCGGGTCAGTGCCTGCAATGCGGCCCCGAGATCAGACGGCAGCCGCTCAGGCATGGCGGCACCTGCGGCAAAACGCGCATACAAGTCGTCATCACAGGCGGCTGGTGCGCTCAAATCACGTTCGATGCCATCCAGACCCGCCGCCAAAGTGGCGGCGATGGCGGCGTAAACGTTGCACGAGGGGTCGGGCAGGCGCCATTCCAGCCGACCCGCCACGGTGCGAACCAGACAGGTGCGGTTGTTGTCGCCATACGCCTTCCACACCGGCGACCAGGTGGTGCCCGAGGCGCTGTGGCTCACCGCCAAGCGTTTGTAGCTGTTGACCGTGGGGGCACAGAGGGCGGTCAGGGCATCCGCATGTTGCAACAGGCCTGCGACAAAACCGTAGCCCTGGGCGCTGAGCTGCAACGCGTCGTTGGTGTCCGTGAACACCGCCCTGCCCTGTTCGTCGGTGATGCTCAGGTGAAAGTGCAAACCACTGCCTGGTGCACCGGCAAACGGCTTGGGCATACAACTGAAAACACAGCCGTGTTGCTCGGCGATGGCATGCGCCGTCAGCTTGAACAGCATAAAACGGTCAGCGGCGGCCAGCGCATCGTCAAAGGTGTAATTGATCTCGTACTGGCCGCAGGCATCTTCATGGTCGATTTGTTGCAGCTCAAAGCCGAGTTGGGTCAAGGCCAAGCGCATGTCGTCCAGAAAACCCTGGTTGCGGTGGATGGATTTCAGGTCATACGAGGGTTTGTCCAGACCGTCTTGCGCATCGGCGGGCAACCAGCGCCCGTCCGTGCTCTTTTTCAGCAAGAAGAACTCAGGTTCGATGCCCACCCACAAGGTCCAGCCGCGTTCTTTGAGCCGCACCAACTGGCGTTTGAGCAGCTGACGCGAATCGGTTTCCAACGGCTGACCACCCGCATAACCGTCACAGACCGCATGCGCCACACCCGGCATGAAGGGCAAAGGCCGCAAGCTCTCCGGCTGAACCCGGCCGTAATACTCGCTGCGCGCACCAAAGCGCCCGAGACCCGTTCCCCAGATGCTGGGACCGGCAAAACCGGCACCGGTTTCGACCCACTCGCGCAGGTTGGGCAGTGGCACCAGTTTGCCCTTGGCCACACCATGGATGTCACAGAACTGGGTCAGGATCGAATGGATGCCGCGCGCTTGCAGGTCGGCAATCAGCGTCTCGTAGTTGTTCATGGTGTTTTCGCCTTCTAGCCCTTATGTATCAAGGGTGAGTAGCTACGGTTGCCGTAGCACGACACGGACAGCTTACCCGCTACACCGGGCTGTCGATGCGAATCCAGGTGGTCTTGAGTTCGGTGTATTTGTCAAACGCGTGCAAGGATTTGTCACGCCCGACACCGCTTTGTTTGAAGCCACCAAAAGGCACGGTGATGTCGTCTTCGTCATAGGAGTTGACATGAACGGTCCCTGCCTTGAGCGCGCGCGCCACACCATGCGCTTTGTTGATGTCGCGTGTCCATACCCCTGCCTGCAAGCCGTACACCGAGGCATTGGCCAAGCGCACCACCTCGGCCACATCGGTGAAAGACAGCACAGAGAGCACCGGGCCAAAAATTTCCTCGCGGGAGATCGTCATGCCAGGATTCACCCCGGCAAAAATCGTGGGCTGCACATAACAGCCACCGGTCTCGCTCAGCGCCTGTTCACCGCCATACAGCAGACTGGCACCTTCCTTTTTGCCACTGTCGACGTAGCGCAGCACCGTGTCCATCTGGATTTTGTCGACGATGGCGCCCATGATGGTGTCCGGGCTCAAAGGGTTGGCAGGCAGGTACTTGGGCGCCAATGCCAGCGCTTTTTCCAGGAACTTGTCCTGGATACTGGCTTCCACAAACAGGCGCGACGGTGCGTTGCAGCTCTCCCCCTGGTTGAAAAAGATGCTGCCCACCGCTGCTTCCACCGCTTTGTCGAGGTCCGGGCAATCGGCAAACACGATGTTGGGCGACTTGCCGCCGAGTTCGGTCCAGGCCCGTTTGAGGTTGCTTTGCCCGGCCATCACATGGATCTGTTTGCCCACGCGGGTGGAGCCCGTGAAACCGATGCAGTCCACATCCATGTGCAAGGCCAGCGGCGACCCCGCCTCGGGGCCGTAACCGGGCACCACATTGAACACGCCGGGCGGAATGCCAGCCTCCAGCGCGAGTTCAGCCAGACGCAGCGCGGTCAACGGTGATTTTTCGCTGGGTTTGAGCACCACCGAGTTGCCCGCCGCCAGCGCCGGGGCAATCTTCCAGGCGGCCATGATCATCGGGTAGTTCCAGGGCACGATCACCCCCACCACACCCATGGCTTCGCGTTGGATCAGGGCCAGCGCGCTGCTGGCGGTGGGCGCAATTTCGTCATAGATTTTGTCGACCGCCTCGCCGTACCAGCGCAGGCAGTTGGCCGCGCTGTTGACATCGACCGCGCGGGCGTATTTGATGGGTTTACCCATGTCCAGGGTTTCCATCAAAGCCAGTTCTTCGGCGTGGGCCAGCAGCTGGTCGGCAAACTTGATCATCACCCGTTTGCGCGCGGCCGGCGCCAAACCGCTCCAACGCTTGTCTTCAAACGCGGCGCGCGCCGCCGCCACGGCGGCATCCACATCGGCCTGAGCACACCGCGCCACCTGGGTGAGCAGGCGGCCATCCACCGGTGACAGACAGTCAAAGGTCTGGCCATCGAGCGCAGCCACTCGCAAACCGTTGATCAATGCCCGACCGTCATAAGAAGTGTTTGACATGGTAATACCTCATATAAAAAGAGAGCACCATCCCCTTATGGAATAAGGGCTAGAGACCAAAAAGGCAAAAACTATTGCGACTGCAGTGCCACCAGCTCGGCCCGAGTGGCCGCAGCAATTTCACGTTCACGCTTACGCGTCTGGCGCGCCACCCAAACGCTGTAACCGACCACCACCACAGTCACCGAGGCAATCAACAAGGTCGCGGCAGCATAGATCGTTGGGTTGATACCCCGGCGGGCATAACCAAAAATCACCTGCGGCAAGGTGTTGACCCCCGGGCCAGACAAGAACTCTGAAATCACCACATCGTCAAACGACAGGGTAAAGGCCAGCAGATAGGCCGCAAAAATCGCTTGCAGGATGTTGGGCATGGTGATCAGGAAAAACACCTGGAACGGCCTGGCCCCCAAATCCATGGCGGCCTCTTCAATTGAGCGGTTCATGTCCAGCAAGCGCGATTGAACCACCACCATGCCGTAAGCCATGCCCAACAGCGTGTGGCCCAGCACAATCGTCAAAAAGCCGCGCTGCGGCCAGCCAAAGGCGTTTTGAATGCCCACCATAAGTAACAGCAAGGACAAACCAATCACCACCTCGGGCATCACCAGCGGCGCGTTCACCATGCCGGAAAACAGCGTGCGCCCAGGAAAACGGCGATAGCGCACCAGCACAAAGGCGGCAAACGTGGCCATCACCGCCGAGGCGACCCCTGCAGTGGTGGCGATCTGTACCGAGAGCCAAAAACCTTCCACGATCTTGGTGTCAAGCGTCAACGCCTGATACCAGCGCAGCGAAAAACCGGTGAAGTTGGCATCTTGGCGCGTGCTGTTGAACGAAAACACCACCATGAAAAGCAGCGGCAGGTACAAAAACAGAAAAACTGCCGCCATCCACGCCTTACCAAAATACCGGGGAAGCCAATGTTTCATGTCGTGCCCTCAATGACGGGGTTCGGCGGCATCGCCGGTGAAATGGTAGTAAATGGCCAGCGGGATCACGATCAACCCGATCATCACCACCGCCAAGGCAGAGGCTCGCGGCCAGTTGTTGCTGGTGAACATCTCGTCCCACACCACCCGGCCAATCATGATGTTTTCCGGGCCACCCAGCAGCGACGGAATGACAAACTCACCCAGGCAAGGAATGAACACCAGCATGAAGCCCGCCACAATGCCCGACCGGGACAAGGGCACCGTCACCAGCCAAAAAGCCTTGAACGGCGACGCACCCAGATCGTAGGCTGCTTCAAGCAGGCGAAAGTCCATCTTGACCAAATTGGCATACAGCGGCAGCACCATGAATGGCAGGTAGACATAGGTCATCCCCACCAACAACGAGACATTGGTGTAGAGCATTTGAACCGGCTCATTCACCCAACCCAACCACATCAGGACTTGATTCAAGACGCCCTGGTCCGACAAGATGCCCTTCCACGCATAAACGCGCAGCAAAAACGAGGTCCAAAACGGCAGCATCACCATCATCAGCAGAGCCGGACGCACACTTGGCGCTGAACGCGCAATGAAATAAGAAAACGGGTAACCAATCACCAAGCACAGCACAGCGGTACACAAGGCGTACCAGATGGATCGCAGATAAGCCTCGATGTAAATCGTGTGAAACACGGCCCCACCATCTGCCGAACGAAAAATGGAAATGTAGTTTTCGTACTTCAGCTTGAGCAGCCCTGTTTCATGATTCCAAATGGGCTTGAACGGCGTGATGTCGTTGCCCATATCCACAAAACTGATGTAGAACAGGATCAGGAACGGCAGCATGAAAAACACCACCAGCCAGGCATAAGGCACACCGATCACAAAACGTCGGCCAGGTATCGGGATATTGAGCTTCATCATGGCCATCTCAAGCTAGTCGCGCAGCACCACGCCGGCAGCGTCGTTCCACCAGAAGAACACATCATCTTCCCAGGTGATGTCACTCAAGTCGTGGCGCGAGGTGTTGGCCTCGGTGATCTTGAGTCGCTTGCCATCGGATGACTGAACAATGAAGGTGTTGTAGGAGCCGAAATAAGCGATTTCTTTCACCTTGCCGACAAAGATGTTGTGGTCGACTGGTGGCCGCTCTTTGCTGATTTCGATTTTTTCAGGCCGCACGGCAATCGCCACGGGCATATTCAATGCCCCACTGACACCATGGCCGACATGAATTTCGCCAATGGCGGTGTCAACGGCGCAGCGGTCTGGCTTGTCGACACTCAGCACCCCTTCAAAAATATTCACATTGCCAATGAAATCGGCGACAAAACGGTTGGCCGGGTGTTCGTAAACCTCTTCGGGTGACCCCACTTGCAGCACCCGCCCCTTGCTCATGACCGCGATACGACCTGCCATGGTCATCGCCTCTTCTTGATCATGCGTCACCATGACACAGGTCACGCCGACTTTTTCAATGATGTTGACCAACTCGAACTGTGTTTGTTCACGCAGCTTTTTGTCCAGCGCACCCAAGGGTTCGTCCAGCAGCAGCACCTTGGGCTTCTTGGCCAGACTGCGGGCCAACGCCACGCGTTGCTGCTGACCACCAGACAACTGATGGGGCTTGCGCTTGGCATAAGGTGTGAGCTGAACCAAATCCAACATCTCACCCACACGCTGCTTGATATCCTCTTTGGCCAAGCCCTCGCGCTTCAGGCCAAACGCAATGTTCTCCCAAATATCCAGATGCGGAAACAAGGCATAGGACTGGAACATCATGTTGAAAGGCCGCTCATAAGGCGCTTGGTTGGCGACATCCTTTCCGCCCAAAAGAATGCGCCCAGAGGTTGGCTTCTCAAAACCCGCCAGCATGCGCAGCAATGTGGACTTGCCACAACCTGAGCTACCCAGCAAGGCAAATATCTCACCGCGCGCAATGGATAGATCGACCTCATCAACCGCCAACGCCTCATCAAAGCGTTTGACCAGTTTCTCCGTCACCAGGTAATTGTCTTTAGACCCACCAGTTGCCATGTTTGAACCTTTGTTTTCCTGACATTTGGGCAAAAAAAAGGCTGCCTATACCCACACAGTACAAACAGCCTATTCAGCCGGAGAGGGATGACGTGTTATTTGCCTTTTTTGAAGCTGTTGTAAGCCGTCGCCATGGCTTCGCGGGCCTCGTTGGTCCAGCTGCTGGGCTGGATCATCTTGGTCATGTAATCAGCGGAAACAAAAGTGGACGGATTGTTGGCGATTTCAGGCTTGATCTGCTCTTTAGCAGCCAGATTAGCGCTGTTGTAGTTCATTTCGTTGGCCATGGCAGCGCCGTTTTCAGGGCGCAGGAAGAAGTTGATGAAGGCCATGGCGTTATTCGGGTGCTTGGCGTCTTTGGTCACCGCCATGGTGTCAGCGAACATCAGCGCACCCGTGCTCGGCAGCAACGCTTCGATCACGTCTTTGGACTTGTTGTCCTTGGCCCGAGCCGATGCGATGTTGATATCCCCCGCCCAACCAATCACCACGCAAGCCTTGCCACCTGCAACGTCATCGATCATGGTCGAGCTGAACATGCGCACGTCTTTACGCACCTTGGCCAACATGTCGGTCGCCAGTTTGTAGTCAGCTGGGTCATTGGAGTAGGCATCCTTGCCGATGTAATGCAGCGCAACTGGAATGATTTCTGTCGGCGAGTCCAGGTACGCAATGCCGCAGGACTTGAGCTTGCTGGTGTACTCTGGCTTGAACACCAGATCCCAGGCGTTTTCTGGCATGGGGGTTTTGCCCAAAGCCTTTTCCACCTTGGTTTTGTTGATGCCCACCGTGGTGAAACTCCAAGCCCATGGCACCAAGTGTTTGTTGTCTGGGTCAGCCTTGGTCAGAACAGCCATCACAGCGGGGTCCAGGTTCTTCAGATTGGTCACCTTGGCCTTGTCCAGCGGCTGAAACATGCCGCCTTCGATTTGTGGCTTGGCAAATGTTGAACCGGGCACCACGATGTCGTAGCCAGTGTTACCGGCCACCAGCTTGGCATGCAGGGCTTCATTGGTTTCGAAGGTGTCGTAGTTGACCTTGATGCCCGTCTCTTTCTCAAAAGCGGCCAACATGCCCTCGGGGATGTAATCCGGCCAGTTGTAGACGTTAAGTACTTTTTCCTCAGCAGGCTCAGGAGCAGGTGCACTGGCCACAGGTGCGGGCGCCGCTACGGGTGCCGGTGGCTCCTCTTTTTTGCCGCAAGCGGCCAACACCAGCGCCGACAATGCGAAGGACACAAGGTACTTTTTCATCATGAACAACACTCCAAGGAGAAGAAGGAAGTTAAGGGAGGCGTGAGTTTATAGCTAGCAAAATCCACACCAGCCACAGATGCACCAAAAACAATCAAATTAACCCTTTTTGGTGCAAATCCTGTTGCGTCAGGTCGAGCGCCAGACGGATCAGGCGAATCAACTCGTCAATATCTGCATGGGTCATTGTCAGCGGCGGTGCAATGATCATTCGGTCACCCACCGCACGCATGATCAGCCCATTGTTAAAGCAGTGACCACGGCAAACCATGCCCACCGCGTCGTCTTCATGAAAACGCGCCTTGGTTTGTTTGTTTTTCACCAGCACCAAGCCCGCGACAAAACCACAGGTTTCCGCCTGACCCACCAGCGGGTGATCGTTGAGCTCCGCATAGCGCTTGGCAAAGTAGTCACCCACTTCGCCACGCACACGCTGGGGCAGTTGCTCTTGCTCCATGATGTCCAGATTGGCCAGCGCCACCGCGCAGGCCACCGGGTGGCCGCTGTAGGTGTAGCCGTGGTTGAACTCGCCGCCCTTTTCGATCAACACCTTGGCCACACGATCACCCACCATGACACCGCCGAGCGGGATGTAGCCGCTGGTCACCGCCTTGGCAAAGGTCACCAGATCGGGTTTGTAACCAAAACGCTCGTAGGCAAACCAGTGGCCCAGTCGGCCAAAGGCGCAGATCACCTCGTCGCTGATCAGCAAGATGCCGTATTTGTCGACAATGCGCTGGATTTCGGGCCAGTAGGTAGCGGGCGGAATGATCACCCCACCGGCGCCCTGGATCGGCTCGGCAATAAAGGCGGCCACCTTCTCAGGGCCAACGCTGAGGATTTTTTCTTCGAGCCAGCCAGCGGCGCGCAGGCCAAAGGCTTCTGCCGTTTCACCGGGCAAACCATTCTCAAAGAAATATGGCTGCTCGATGTGGGTGATGTTCGGAATCGGCAGGTCGCCCTGCGCATGCATGCCACTCATGCCGCCAAGCGAGGCGCCAGCCATGGTGCTGCCGTGGTAGGCGTTGTGGCGGCTGATGATCACCTTGCGTTGCGGCTGATCGAGCAAATCCCAGTAACGGCGCACCATGCGAACGTTGGAGTCGTTGCTCTCGGAGCCACTGCTCGAGAAAAACACATGCTCAAAACTGCGATCGCCCACTTTTGGTGCCAACGCGGCCAGCCGGGTGGCCAGTTTGACCGCAGGCACATTGGTGGTCTGGAAAAAGCTGTTGTAAAACGGCAGCGTCATCATCTGCTCATAAGCGGCCTCGGCCAAGGCCTTGCGGCCATAACCGGCGTTGACGCACCACAAGCCACTCATCGCGTCAAACAGTTTTTCACCCTCAGAGTCCCACACGTAAACACCTTCGCTGCGCGTGATCACCCGCGCGCCGCGGGTGGCCAGGTCGCCATGGTCGGTGAATGGGTGGATGAAATGGGCGCTGTCGAGTGACTGAATCTCTTTGGTGCTCAGCTGTTCAGAAGTGTTGATTGCATTCATGGCTCACATCCTTAAATAAAAATTACCTATAGCCCTTATAAAACACAGCCTAGCCGCTATACATGCAATAGCAAATGCTCACGTTCCCAGGGAGAGATCACTTTCATGAACTCCTCAAACTCCAGCTCCTTGATCTCGGAGTAGACGGTGATGAACTCCTTGCCCAGCACATCATGCAGGTCGGATTCGCGCCGCAGCCAATCCAGCGCCTCGCCCAGACTGCGCGGCAACGAGTACGGAGCCAGGTAGGCATCCCCCCTCATCTCGGACTTGGGCTTGATCTTGTTTTTCAGCCCCAGGTAGCCGCAGGCCAGGGTCATCGCCAGCGCCACATAGGGGTTGGCGTCGGCGCCAATCACCCGGTTTTCGACCCGACGCGCGCCGGGTGACGAGATCGGCGAGCGGATACCCACGGTGCGGTTGTCATAACCCCACTCGATGTTGATCGGCGCGGCGGTGTTGCGCGACAGGCGGCGGTAGCTGTTGACATAAGGCGCCACCAGCACCATGGCCGCCGGGATGTAGCGTTGCAGCCCGCCGATGTAGTGCATGAAGGCCTCCGACGGTGTGCCGTCCGGATTGCTGAAAATGTTTTTGCCAGTGACCTTGTTCAAAATGCTCTGGTGCACATGCATCGCGCTGCCGGGTTCACCAGCAATCGGTTTGGCCATGAAGGTGGCGTACATGTCGTGGCGCAGGGCCGATTCACGCACCGTGCGTTTGAACAAAAACACCTCGTCGGCCAGGCCCAGGGGCTCGGCGTGGAAGAAGTTGATCTCCATCTGGCCCGCGCCAATTTCGTGGATCAAGGTGTCCACATTGAGCTCCATCTTGTCGGAGTAGTCGTAGATTTCTTCAAACAGCGGGTCGAACTCGTTGACGGCATCGATGCTGTAGGCCTGGCGCGAGGTCTCGGCGCGACCGCTGCGGCCAATCGGCGGGCGCAGCAAGGTGTTGGGGTCGGTGTTGCGCGCGGTCAGGTAAAACTCGAGTTCGGGCGCCACGATCGGCTGCAGACCTTCTGCGGCAAACAGGTCACAGACCCGGCGCAACACACTGCGTGGCGCAAACGGCACCAGGTTGCCGTGGTTGTCAAAACAGTCGTGGATCACCTGCGCGGTCGGGTCGGTGGACCAGGGCACGATGCGCACGGTGCTCGGGTCGGGGCGCAGCTGCATGTCACGGTCGGTCGGGTCAATCACGTCGTAATACGGGCCACTCTCGGGAAACTCCCCGGTCACCCCCATCGCCACCACCGACTGCGGCAGGCGCATGCCACGGTCTTCGGTGAACTTGCCACGCGGCAGGATCTTGCCACGCGCCACACCGGTCAAGTCGGGCACCAGGCATTCCACCTCGGTGACGCGCCGCTCGTTGAGCCATTGCTCCAAATCATTGAAATTCATCGATTTTTTGTCAGTCATGGAACTCTCCTGAATCAGGCTGTACTCGGTTGAACACAGTCTGCTGGCACATTGTGGGGGCTGAATTGGCTCAAAATCAGGGCCATTTGATTCAAATCAAAGGTGCCACTTGTTAAAGTGGGCATCGCTGCCCCGAGCGCGACCCTGAACCCACTGTAACCGGGCTTTGCCCCACCAACGCCTGATGTTGTCCGAATTCCTGCTGAGTGAACTCAGCCGCCTGAACCCGCAAGACCGGCTGCCCTTACACCGCCAGTTGTACGAGGCGCTGCGCCGCGCCATCCTGGAGAACAAGCTCAGCCCGGAGGAACGCCTGCCCTCCAGCCGCGATCTGGTGCAGGACCTGGGCCTGTCGCGCAACACCGTGGTGGCGGCCCTGAACCAGCTCACGGTCGAGGGTTACCTGGTCAGCCGCGTGGGCAGTGGCACCTTTGTCAGCGCCCAGGTGCCACAGCGCCAGCGTCGGCCCCTGCGCCAGACCAGCCACCCGGCACAACAGCTGTCACACCGGGGCCAGGCGCTGGGCAAACACTTTTGTGCCAGCGAACTCGAAATCCAGCCCTTCACCCCGGGCATTGCCGATTTCAGTGCCTTCCCGGTGGCGCTGTGGCAGCGCCTGCAGAACAAACACTGGCGCATGACCTACCCCGACATGCTGGACTACAGCAGCAGCGGTGGTTACGCGCCGCTGCGCCGTGCGGTGGCCGACTACCTGCACCTCTTTCGCAGCGTGGCGCTGGATCTGGACCAGGTCATCATCACCAGCGGTACCCAGGAGTCGCTTGAGCTGTGTGCGCAACTGCTGGCCGACCATGGCGACACCGTCTGGCTCGAAGACCCGGCCTACTGGGGCGCGGGCAAGGCCTTCATGGCCACCGGTTTGAAAATTCACCCGGTGCCGGTCGACGAACAAGGCATTGCACCGCAGTCCAGCGACCGCCACGCGACCCCGAAACTGATTTACGTGACCCCCTCACACCAGTACCCGACCGGTGCGGTGATGTCGCTGGAGCGGCGCCACCAGATTCTGTCGCTGGCCAAGCAGCACCAGGCCTGGGTGCTGGAGGACGACTACGACAGCGAGTTCCGTTTCAGCGGGCCACCGATTGCCTCGCTGGCCGGGCTCGACACCCAGGGCCGGGTGCTGTACCTGGGCTCGTTTTCCAAGGTGCTGTACCCGGGCCTCAAGCTGGCGTATGTGGTGGTGCCCAAGGGCCTGGCGGCGGCTTTCAAGGCCGCCCACTACGACCTGAACCGCCCGGGCCAGATGCCGGTGCAGGCGGCTCTGGCCGAGTTCATCGACATGGGCCACTTTGCGGCCTGCCTGCGCAAGGCCCGCCAGAGTTATGCCCAGCGCCGCCACTGCCTGCTCGACGCCCTGCAACCCTGCCTGGGCCCGCACGCGCGCATCACCGGCGCCGAACAGGGCTTGCACCTGTGTGTGCGCCTGCCCGACGACCTCGATGACCAGGCGCTGGCCAAGCAGATTGGCAAGCTCGGACTGGTGGTGCGGCCCCTGTCGGCCTACTGCCTCAAACGGCGCGACCTGCGGGGACTGGTGATTGGTTATGGCTACGCACCGCTGGCGCAGATCCAACGGTTTGGGCCAGTGCTGGCGCAGGTGGTGCAGCAGGCTCTGGCCCACCGGGCTGCAGCCTGAGTGCCTGCGCTGCCTGTATCACCACTTTATTTTTAATAGCTATCAGCCCTTACGACATAAGGGCCAGAGCACAAAAACATCAAAAAGCGTCGCGCAGGCGGTGGTACAGCGTGCCCAGCACCAGGCTGGGGGTGCGCAGCAGCGGGCCACCCGGAAACGGCAGGTGGCGCAGCTTGGTGAACACATCAAAGGACTCAGCCTGCCCGGCCACGGTCTGCGCCACCAACTGCCCGGCCAACCCGGTCAGCGCCACACCGTGGCCGCTGAAACCCTGCAGGTAATACAGGTTGTCACCGAGGCGGCCAAAGTCGGGCGCGCGGTTCATGCTGATGTCCACAAAGCCGCCCCAGACATACTCGATCGGCGCGGTTTTAAGCTGCGGAAAAATCTGCCCCAGGCGCTGGGTCATCGTTTCCTTGAGATTGGCTGGTGTGCGCGTGGTGTAGCTGACCCGCCCGCCAAACAACATGCGGTGGTCGGCGCTGAAGCGGTAGTAGTCCAGGATGAAATTGTTGTCACACACCGCCGCGTCACTTGGGATCAGCTGGCGGCACAGCTTGGCGCCCAGCGGCGCCGTGCCAATGATGTAGGTGCCCACCGGCATGATGCGTGCTGCCAGTTCCGGCGCCACCTGGGGGCCCAGCTCGGGCAAGGCGTAGTTGCCCGCCAACACACCAAAACGCGCGGTGATACTGCCTTGGGCCGTGTGGGCGGTCAGTGTTTTGCCGCGCTGCAGGCGCACCACCGCGCTGTGTTCAAACATCCTTACCCCCAGGCTTTGGGCGGCTTGTGCCAGACCCAGACCGTATTTGAGCGGGTGTAAATGGCCCGATACCGACTCAAACGCGCAGGCCGCGTAACGCGGGCTCTGGATGAAACGCTGCACATCGGCGCCAGTGGCCACGTCGCTGGCAAAGCCATAGTCTTTGGCCATGGCGGCGGCGTCCGCTTCAAGCGCGCGCGCCTTGCGCGGGCAGTCCGCCACATGCAAATAACCTTTGACCAAATCACAGTCGATGCCAAAGTCACGCACCCGCTCGTCCACCAGCCGCACCGCATCGAGCGACATGTCCCAGGCCTGGCGCGCCAGATCGGTGCCGAGTTGCTGCTCGAACACCGCCTGCCCGCTGGCGTAACCCACAATCACCTGGCCGCCGTTGCGCCCGGAGGCTCCGCTGCAGATGCGGTCAGCCTCCAGCACCACCACCGAATAACCGCGGCGAGCAAACTCGATGGCAGCCGACAGCCCGGCAAAACCGGCGCCCACCACCAGCACATCCACCGACAGACTCTCGCTGAGCGCGGGCAACGCAGCGGACCGCTGGACGCTGGCTTCGTAATAACTGTTCTGGTTGAGTTGGGTATCCGAGTTGAGCAGCATCATTCATTCCTTCGATCAAACACGTTTGGCACATACCGGCTCCCCTCACCCCGGCCCTCTCCCGGTTCGGGCGAGGGTGAGAGCAGTCGCTACGCGATGTTCGCGCCAGTACGTTTGGCGATCTGGCCACACAGGTAGGTCCAGACAAAACTGGCCGCTGCGGTGCTGGTGAGTTCGGCATGGTCGTAGGCCGGGGCCACCTCGACACAATCCATGCCCACCATGTTGAGCGTGCTGAGCTCTTCGAGCAACGTGAGTACCTGGGAGCTGGTCATACCACCGGGCTCCGGCGTGCCGGTGCCGGGCGCAAACGCCGGGTCAAGACAGTCGATGTCCAAGCTCAGGTAACACGGCCGATCCCCAATGCGCTCGCGGATCTGCGCCACCACCGGCGCAAGCCCAGCGCCATCACGGCCGCGCAGGCTGCGCGCGTCAAAAATCAGCCCGCCTTGGTCTTGCACATACTCACGCGCTGCACGTTCACCGCTGGAGCGCAGGCCCATCTGCACCGTGTGTTGTGGGCTGACCAAGCCCTCTTGGATGGCCTCATACGTCCAGGTGCCATGGCCCGATGGCTCGCCAAAATGGTCGACCCAGGTGTCGCAGTGGGCATCAAAATGCACCAGCGCCACTTCGCCAAACTGGGCGCGGACAGCGCGAAGCAGCGCCAGCGTGACCGAATGGTCGCCACCCAAGAACACGCAGTGGTGCTTTGCCAGCAACTCAGCCGCCTGCGCCTGGATCTGCTGGCGCACCTCAACCAGTGGCGAAGCATTGGGCAAGGCCATGTCGTAGCCATCACCCAAAAACCCGAGCGGCGTCACATTGAAATATGGGTGGATACCGTCACACAACATCAGGCTGGCGCTGCGAATGGCCTGCGGCCCAAAACGGGCGCCAGGCCGGTTCGTGACCGCGCCGTCAAACGGCACACCCACAATCGCAAAGGGCTGGGCCAAGAGCTCAGGCGCTGCGAGAAAACGATTGGTCTGGGCCGCATAGGCAAAGCGGGTGGCAGTCATGGGGGGTCCTTGCAACAAAAGTTTCTGGCTGGTCTCGGGTTGAGACAGCAGCCCAGATGTTGCCCTTAGTGTCGGCAATTCAAATGCACCCGAAGGTGCCAATTCCGCAAACCACTGCCAATCCACTGGGCCACTTGCACCAATCCAAGCGCAGCCCTTGCGTTGCAGGGTCCACCGGGGCGCAGGCCACCCACGGCAAGAGGGTCTGGGGCGGCTTCAGGCCACTTGGGCGGGGGCTGCTGGTCGTGCTTTCTGCCATTTTCTGAGCTTGGCGCGGGCGCTGTCATACGGCGCCATGGTGTTGACCTGAAGCCACTTCACCAGCGGCCACTTGGCACCCGCCCAATGGCGTTGCCCGACACCGAATAACAACTGCTCGCTGCTGGATGCCATGAATATCCGCAAATCAGACGCCAAGGCATCGAATTGCGCCAACAACTGCGCCGCAGAATCGTCCCGCGAGCGCAGGTAAAAGGACTGGGCCAAAGCACCCAACTGGTTCCATTTAAAACCGGGCGCGGGCATCTCGACCGGCTGGCCCGCCTGCTCCAGCGCCTCCCACTGCAACAACAACCGACCCCAGCCAATTTGGTAGGCCATCAGCTCACACAGGCAAAGCCCGCCTTCGAGTTGCGGCGCGCGGCTCAGTTCATCGGGCACGCGGCTGATTTCATCGCGCAGTTTGTTGTACGCCGTGTCAAAACGGCTCAGGAGTTCTTGTTGGCTGGTGGGCAAGGGCATGGCAAACCGTCAGTCCGGGAAAACGTGCCCGCGCTCGATGGCCTGCGCCGGGTTCTCAAACACGGCCATGGCAGTGCGCATGCGCAGAAAACCGAACTTCTTGTAAAAACCCTCTTTGCCCGGGACCGCATACAACAGGATTTTTTTGTGCCCAGCGGAGAGCGCCATCAGGCGCTGAACCACTTCTTTGCCAAGACCCTGGCCCTGGTATGAGGGGTTCACCACCACATCGCAGATATAACTGGCGTCCACACCGTCCGCCAGCGCCCGGCCTGCCGCCACCAGCTTTCCGTCTTCACGCGCGAAGCAGTGGTAGCGGCTGTTGCTGAAGGCGGTTTCCAGGTCTCTGGCGTTTTTATTGCCCAGCGGCGCCACCCGGTACAGGGTTTCCAGTTCCTGCCAGTCCACGGCGGTGAGGGATTCAGACCACAAAATTGCCACAAATGCTCCTGTTGATGGGTGACCGACGGGTAAAACGGACTTGACCAGCGGAGGGTTCAACCATCTGTTGAAACCGGCTGCAGGCCTTATCCCAAATGGGTGTGCCGCTCTGATTTTGGCTCGGCTTCCATCGCTGCCAAACCGTGCAGGATGCCGCAACTCGCCACCGCCTGCTCCGACTGGCAGCGCTGGCGCAAATCGGTGAGTTGTTGTTTGAGCTGGCAGAGTTCACGGATGCGCTCGTCCACATGGGCCATGTGCTCATCAAACACCGCGTTGACCGCGCCGCAGTCTTGCGCCGGGTGATCCACCAGCTTCAACAAAGCGTGGATTTCCTCGTGGCTCATGCTCAAGGCACGGCAGTTGCGGATAAAGCGCAGGCGCTCCAGATGCTCCGGCCCGTAGACCCGGAAATTGCCCGAGGTGCGGCCTGGCTCGGGCAACAGCCCTTCTTTCTCGTAATACCGCACGGTCTCCACCGTGCATTGCGCCACTTGCGCCAATTCACCTATTTTCAAAATGGGCACTCCAAAGAATCACTTGACTCTATAGTAACTTCAGCTTGCCTAATACAGGACAACACTCTTGAAAGCCTGTATGCAGACTCTGGACAAGCCTGATTCACACGATCACGAACATGGTCACAACCACGCGCATGAACACCATGACCATGCGCATGGTGACACCAATGGGCATACCCATGGCTGCGGCACCGGTTGCTGCGGGGGTAACCACACCAACGCAGCCACGTTGACTCCGGTGGCTGCCAGCCAAACGCTGGCAAGTGGTGACCTGGTGCAGACGCCGATTCGCATCATGCAGATGGACTGCCCCACCGAAGAAACCCTCTTGCGGAAAAAACTCGGGGGCATGGCTGGGGTAACGCAGTTGGAGTTCAACCTGATGCAGCGTGTCTTGACCGTCACCCATGCACCCACGGCCATCGAGCCGATTCTGGCGGCGGTGCGCTCCCTGGGCTTCACACCCGAGCTGGCCAATGCCGCAACAGCCGACGAGGAACCGGCACCAGAGCCGAGCAAACCCTGGTGGCCACTGGCGCTGGGCGGTGTAGCCGCCCTCGGCTCCGAAGCCCTGCATTGGGCAGGCGCGCCCATTGGGCTGGTGGCAACACTGGCCGTGGTGGCGGTGCTGGCCAGTGGCCTCACCACTTATAAAAAAGGCTGGATAGCGGTGCGCAATGGCAACCTCAACATCAACGCGCTGATGAGCATCGCCGTCACCGGCGCCCTGCTGATTGGCCAGTGGCCCGAGGCCGCGATGGTGATGCTGCTGTTCACCGTGGCCGAGCTGATCGAAGCCAAGTCGCTGGACCGGGCGCGCAACGCCATCCGTGGCCTGATGCAGCTCACACCTGAGCGCGCCACCGTGTTGCAGCCAGACGGCAACTGGTTGGAAGTTGCTGCCAAGTCGGTGCCTGTGGGCGCGCAGGTGCGCATCCAACCCGGCGCACGCATCGCACTGGACGGTCGCATCACCAACGGGCGCTCCAGCATCAACCAGGCACCCATCACCGGCGAGAGCCTGCCAGTGGACAAAACTGTGGGCGATGAGGTATTTGCCGGCACCATCAACACCGCCGGCTCGTTTGATTACAGCGTGACAGCGGCTGCCGGTGGCAGCACCTTGGCACGCATCATCCATGCGGTGGAAGCCGCCCAAGGCGCCCGGGCGCCAACCCAGCGTTTTGTTGACCAGTTTGCCCGCATCTACACCCCGGTGGTGTTTGTGTTGGCGCTGCTGGTGGCCATCGTGCCGCCTTTGCTCACCGGCGGCGCCTGGTTGGACTGGATCTACAAAGCGCTGGTGTTGCTGGTGATCGCCTGCCCCTGTGCGTTGGTGATCTCGACCCCGGTGACCATCGTCAGTGGCTTGGCGGCAGCGGCACGCAAGGGCATCCTGGTCAAAGGCGGGGTGTACCTGGAACAGGGCCGCAAACTGACCTGGCTGGCGCTCGACAAAACCGGCACCCTGACCCATGGCAAACCGGTACAAACCGACTTTGTGGTGCTCAACGGTTACGACGAAGCCCAGGTGCGCAGCCTGGCCGCCAGCCTGGCCCAACGCTCCGACCACCCGGTGTCACGCGCCTTGTTGCAGGCGGCGCAGCGTGACGGTGTGGCCCTGCGCGAGGTCAGCCACTTCGCAGCCCTGCCGGGGCGCGGCACCCAGGGTGTCATCGACAGCAAGCTGTACCACCTGGGCAACCACCGCCTGATCCACGAACAGGGGCGCTGCTCTGACGCGCTGGAGGCCCGGCTGTCGGCCCTGGAAGAGCAAGGCAAAACCGTCATCCTGCTCACCGATGACCAGCAAGTGCACGGCCTGTTTGCGGTGGCCGACACCCTCAAAGACAGCAGCCGCGAGGCGATTGCCGAGTTACACGCCCTGGGCATCCAAACCCTGATGCTGACCGGCGACAACGCCCACACCGCTCGCGCCATTGCGGCGCAGGCTGGCATCGACGAGGCACGCGGCGACCTGCTGCCCGAAGACAAACTCCAGGCCATCGAGGCGCTGATTGGCCAAGGCGGCGCAGTCGGCATGGTGGGCGATGGCATCAACGACGCCCCGGCGCTGGCACGCGCCGACATCGGTTTTGCCATGGGTGCGGCAGGCACCGGCACCGCGATCGAGACCGCCGACGTGGCGCTGATGGACGACGACCTGCGCAAGCTGCCACGTTTTGTGCGCCTGTCTCGCGCCACCCACAGCCTGCTGGTGCAGAACATTGTGCTGGCGCTGGGCATCAAGGCGGTGTTTCTGGTGCTGACTTTGAGCGGCAACGGCAGCATGTGGATGGCGGTGTTTGCCGATGTGGGCACCAGCCTGCTGGTGGTGGGCAACGGACTGCGTTTGTTGCGTCAATAAACCAGGCGACTGCCCAAAAATCGGCGGACACCGGAGCCTTCTTGGCGCCGATTCTTCTGGTGCGGCGGGTAAACTGAGGCTTCAGCCATTGGCCCTGTGGCCGCTGATCGAACTGATGCAAACAAGGCGTGGCGTCATTCACACAGCATCCATCAGTGGCGTCACCCATTCAGGCTGAAGTTTGGCCGTCTTTATTCACACAACAAGGAAACAAAATGGGAAAAGATAACTTGCTCGTCACTCGGTTTTTCGTGGCAACCATTCTTCTCAGCCTGGTGGGCGCCTATGTTGCCGCGCACCATTTGCCCAATATCTGGCACTTGCTGGACCTGATGGCATTTTTTGCGGTGCTGGTTGTGCCGTTCCCGGCATCCAAGAAAACCCCTTCTTGAGCGTTTGCTGAGAGGCGCAGGCATCGGTGGCGATCACCGGTGATAGGCGCGCTAGCCCGCGCTTGCCAGCACTTATGCCATGCGCTGGGATTTGTGCATCCTGCGCCGAAAAATCTCCGGCACACTGATCTGGCGTGGGCCGGGGATCAATTCAAAGTGCGCACCTGCCTGCACACTGCCAGGCTCTTGCACCGCCAGGTAAAAACCACAGCAGCCCTGCTGGGTCATGGTTTTGGCCGCTGTGTTGAATCCCATGGCGGCATTGAACTTGTAACAGGGCTCACGCGGCTGGGTCACGCGCAGCGCGCATTGGGCAAAACGCAGCACATCGCCCACCCAGACCTCAGACTCCAGCAGGCCTGACATCGTCAAATTCTCCCCCATGCTGCCCCATGGCAGACTGTCGTCAATATCACTCAGGCCCGCCGCTTGGCGTGCTGCTTGCCACAGCGGGTAATGCTCCGACGGGTAGGCGTAAACCGCCTTATCCAGCCCGCCGTGCACGGTCAAATCAGCCTGCTCGTCTCCGAGCAAACCCAGCGGTAGCACAGCGAGTGGGCCGGCGACGGCCTGCTTGTGAATCGCCGTCAACACCGCACGGCCATGGATCACAACGCGCCGAGTGCGACCGGTTTGGAGACTGATGAGTTGAGGCATGGGGTGATTCAGGGGCAAACAAGAAGTCGACATGGCGCAAGGCCGCCATCACGGACAATTGTGGCCCAAAGCACCTTCATCTACTTTTTGACCATGCTTGCCCTTCTCTTGCGCGCGCTCTACTCATTTCAACTGCTATGCGGCGCCCTGCTGGGCAGCTGGCTGGCGATGAAGTCTTCCCAGCATGGCGTTGGTGTTTTATCACTGCTTTGGGTGCCTTTGTCCGCATTGGCACTGCCTTTGGTGCTACAGTTTTTGGTGATTCTGAGCTCGCTGATCCAGTCGCGCAGCGGACATGCCGGGGCGCTCTGGTGGCGCCAGTTGTGGGCCGAGTACCGCTCAGCGGTGCTGACTTTTATGCTGCGCCAACCCTGGCCACGCCGTCCAAACGGTGTGCAAATGCCGCTGGCCAGCACGCACACGAAGGCAGCCACCGACGCGGTGCCGGTGATTTTGGTCCACGGCTACCTGTGCAATCACCGCGTGTGGGACGACATGGCTTTGGCCTTGCGCCAGGCGGGGCACCCGGTGCTGGCGGTGGATCTGGAGCCATTGTTTGGCTCAATTGACGACTATGCGTTGGTGATTGAGGCTGCACGCACGCGCCTGCAAGCCCAAACGGGTGCGCCACAGGTGGCGCTGGTTGGCCACAGCATGGGCGGGCTGGCGATTCGGGCCTGGCTGCGCACCCAGAACACAACCCAGCTTGGCCGGGTAGCGCGCATCCTCACACTGGGCACCCCGCACCAAGGCACCCGCATCCCACAGCCGGTGGCCACCGCCAACGGCGTGCAAATGCACTGGCACAGCGGCTGGATACAGGCGCTGCAGGCCAGCGAAGGCGCCGCGCAACATGCGTTGATGCACATTGCACTCAACCTCAACGACAACATCTGTTTTCCGCAACGCGAACAGGTTCTGCCAGGCGTTGCAGTGACCGAATTCCACGGCATCGGGCATCTGGAGATGTGCCGCAACCCGCGCGTGATTGATTGGACCTGCCAACAGCTCGCCCCCAGCCCCCAACAAGGAACCCCAGCATGAGAGGCATGACCAATTACTCCGACATGCAAGACGGCAATCTGGCCCAGCTGGGCCGCTCACGCCCCTTGTCTTTGAACCAGCTGTTCTGGGCCTTCACCTGGCTGTCGCTGCAAGGTTTTGGCGGGGTGCTGACGGTGGTGCAGCGTGAGCTGGTGGAAAAGCGGCGCTGGCTCAGCCGCGAAGAGTTCATCGAACAATGGGCCGTGGCACAGGTGCTGCCCGGTGCCAACGTGGTCAATCTGTCGCTGATGCTGGGGGACCGTTATTTTGGCTGGCGCGGCGGGCTGGCGGCGCTGGCTGGCCTGCTGACGTTTCCGGTGCTGATTGTGCTGGCGCTGGCGGTGCTGTTTGCCGGTGTCGCAGACCAGCCGCAGGTGCAGGGCGCGCTGCGAGGCATGAGTGTGGTGGCCGCCGGGATGATTGCGGCCACCGGCTTGAAGCTGCTGCCAGCTTTGAAGACAAATAGGCTTCCAGCCCTTTTAAAAATTGCCATGATAGCTCTTACTTTTATAGCAATTGCAATCCTGCATGTGCGCCTGGCCTGGGTGCTGCTGGTGCTTGGTGGCCTGGGCGCTTTGTGGGCTTACCGTCTGCGCGATGAACCACAACCGGCGCAAGCCGAACTTGACCCGGACTCGGGCGCCAATCCGCCATCAGCGAAGGACAAACCATGAGCATCACCCTGAGCGCAGCCGACTGGGTGTCGCTGCTGATGCATTTTTTGTCGCTCTCGCTGCTGGCCATTGGCGGTGCGGTCAGCACCCTGCCCGATATGCACCGCATGCTGGTGCAAGACCAGCACTGGTTGCTCGACAGCCAGTTCAACGCCTCAGTGGCGCTGGCACAGGCTGCGCCAGGCCCCAATGTGCTGTTTGTGGCACTGCTTGGCTGGCATGTGGGGCTCAACGCCAGTGGTGCGGCAACAGGCAGCCAGCTGGCCTGGGCCTATGGCTTGGCAGGCATGACGCTGGCCATGGTTGGCGTGTTGTTGCCCAGCACCACGTTGACACTGGTGGCCTCGCGCTGGGCGCATCGCAACCGTGAATTGCGCGCGGTGCGTGCCTTCAAACAAGGCATGGCCCCAGTGGTGGTGGGCTTGCTGCTGGCCACCAGCACCATCCTGACGCTCAGCCCGGGCACATCCTTGGCGCACTGGCCACTGTGGCTGCTGTCGGCTGCCTGTGCGCTCATCGTCTGGCGCACGAAGGTGCATCTGCTGTGGCTGCTGGGCACGGGCGCGTTGCTGGGTTGGTGGGGCTTGGTCTAATATCCAAGCTGATGCGGCTTCGGGTCAACCCCATGTTTCAAAAGCGCTTGTCTACTGCCGGTCTGTGGTGTTGCCTGCCCCTTGGTACGGCGGCCTTGCCTGCGGCATGTCTTGAAACCCAAGCGGCTCACCCCGACCCTGGCGGACTCTGACCATGACCAAGCTGTTCTCAACGTCAGTGGCTTCCAGAACCGAGCGCCAGTCGCCCAAGGCCAGAACAACATTTCCGATCAATAACGCGACACGCTGGCTGGTGGGCAGCACCCTGCTGTGCTTAGGCCTGGTGTTTGGCCTGCGGGTTTATTTTGACCATCTGGAGACGCAGATCAAGCAGCGCGGTGACAACGAGCGGGCCCGCCTCTATGTGAGCGAAGAGATCGTGCGCAGCAGCCGCGAGATCGAAAAAGACTTTTATCGCCTGGCCGTCACGCCAGATGAGGCCGGTGTGGCACAGATCCTCAACCACATCAACGAGCATCTGAGCGAGTTGCAGCATGACCTGGATGTGCTGCAAAACGGCGGCACCACACGCCGGTTGGCGGACGAGGAGCCGGACGACACCTCGCGCGAAATTGTCTACTTCCCTCAGACAAGCCCGCCGCTCCTTGTCGCGGGGCTGACCAATCTGGGGCCACAGATCGACCGCATCCGCGAGCGCACCGACGCCCTGCTGCAACTGCTGACCATGCGCTGGCAGGCCATGGATGCGGGCCGCGCTGCGGTGTTCCTGGGCACCGAGAAAGCGCTGGCCGCCGAACTCAGGCAGATCTCCCCGCAGTTTGAGCGCATCAACGCCGACGCCGACCGCCTGTTTCTGGAGAGTGAGCAGCGCCTGCGTGCCATGCAGGCCGATCTGGCCCAACAAAGCAGCCACCTGCGGCAGATGGAAACCGTGCTGATCGCGTTGGTGGTGGTGCTGGGCAGTGCGCTGGTGCTGCTGTTCATGCGGCGCCTGGCCCGTGCCTTGCAAGATATCCAACGCGCCCGGGACGACACCGACGACCAGCGCGAGCAAAACGCAACCATCCTGGACACTCTGGCGGATGGTGTCTACACCACCGACCTGGACGGCACCATCACCTATGTGAACGCTGCGGCGATGCGCATCCTGGGCTGGTCTGGCGCCAAGCTGGTGGGGCAAAACGCGCACACGGCGATTCACCCCAAACGACCCGATGGCAAGCCCGCCCCAGCCGCCGAATGTGCGCTGTGCAAATCGCAAAAACAGGGTCAAACGCAGCATGGCGAAGACCATGTGCTGCACCGTGACGGCCACACCATTGCGGTGTCGTTTGGCGCCAGCCCGCTCAAACTCAAGGGCCAGTTGGCGGGCTCGCTGCTGTCGTTCCAGGACATCACCGAGCGGCTGTCAGCGCGCTCGCGCCTGCGCTTGCAACAGGCCGCGCTGGACGCCGCGGCCAACGCCATCGTGATCACCAACCGTGACGGCGTGATCGATTACGTCAACCCGGCCTTCACCCAGGTCACCGGCTACAGCGCGGCCGAGGCCATTGGCCAGCCGACCCGAATTCTGCGCTCCGGCGCACATGATGAGGCGTTTTACAACGCCATGTGGCAAACCCTGCTGAGCGGCAAACCCTGGGAAGGCGAGTTGAGCAACCGGCGCAAAAACGGCGAGTTGTACCCCGAGCAGATGACGGTGACACCCATCACCGACAACAGTCAGATCACCCATTTTGTGGCCATCAAACGCGACATCTCAGAAGAAGTCCGCACCCGCACCCAGCTCAAACTCATCGAATCAGCCATCGGCGAGACCAGCCAGGGCATCCACATCATGGACGCCGCACCGCACCCCGATGGCCCGCTGATCCTGTATGTGAACGCGGGCTTTTGCCATATCACCGGGTATTCAGCGCAGCAATGTGTGGGCAGGCGCCTGAGTTTTCTGCGCAGCCCGGACACCACAGAGGCCGAGCTCGAACCCATCCGCCAAGCCATCAACCAGGGCCTGAGCCTGACCCAGGAGGTGAACTACCAACGCCAGGACGGCACCAGTTATGTGGGTGAGTTACACCTGTCACCGGTGCACAACGAGCAAGCGCAGGTCAGCCATTTCATCGGTGTGCTGACCGACATCGGGCTGCGCAAACAGGCCGAGGCCGCACTGCGTGATGCGCGTGACCAGGCGCTGGAGAACTCCCGGCTCAAAAGTGAATTCCTGTCCACCATGAGCCACGAGATCCGCACCCCGATGAACGGCATCGTCGGCATGACCGATTTGCTGCTGGACACCCGGCTGGATGCCGAGCAGCGCGAGTTCACCAGCCTGCTGCGCGACTCGGCCCAGGCGCTCATGGAGATCATCAATGACATCCTGGATTTCTCCAAAATCGAGGCAGGCAAGCTCGACATCGAGTTCACCCGTTTTGATCTGAGCCAGTTGCTGCGCGGCTCGGTCGACATGTTGGGTTCCAAAGCCCGCGAAAAGTCGCTGGCGCTGAGCTGCCAGATCGACCCGAGCCTGCCACGGCTGCTGCAGGGCGACCCGACGCGGCTGCGCCAAGTGCTGCTCAATCTGGTGGGCAACGCCATCAAATTCACCGATGACGGCAGCGTCACCCTGAGCGCACGCCCGGTGAGCACCAGCCACGGCAAACTGTTGCGCCTGGACATCACCGACACCGGCATCGGCATCTCCAGCGCCACCCAGGCCCGCTTGTTCCAGTCATTCACCCAGGCCGACAGCTCCACCACGCGCAAGTACGGCGGCACCGGCCTGGGGCTGGCCATCTGCAAGCGTTTGGTGGAATTGATGGGTGGCCAGATTGGCGTGCACAGCGAACTTGGCCAAGGGGCCAACTTCTGGTTCACCCTGCCGCTGCTGCCCGCAGACCCCGACCCCCATGACGAGCCACAGCTGTTTCTTGACTCCCAAATATCGGCGCCCAACGACGCGCTGAACCCACAGGCCAGCCGCCAGACACCGCCGCCGCCAACGCCGCGGCACCTTCTGTTGGCAGAAGACAACCTGGTCAACCAGCGTTTGGCCCAACTGCTGATCACCAAGCTGGGCTACACCCTGGACCTGGTGGACAACGGGCAGCTCGCGGTGCAAGCCGTGTCCCGCGCCATGGCGGGCGCGGGCCCGGTGTACGCAGCGGTGCTGATGGATTGCCAAATGCCGGTGATGGATGGCTTTGAAGCCGCCGCCGCCATCCGCAGCGCCCAGCCAAGCAACCAGCCGCACATGCCCATCATCGCTTTGACCGCCAATGCCATGCAAGGTGACCGCGAACGCTGCCTGGCCGCTGGCATGGACGATTACCTGAGCAAGCCCATCCAGCCCGCGATGTTGCGTGCCATGCTCGACCAATGGGTTGGCCCGGCGCTGCAACCCGCCAGCCAAGCGCATCAGTCAACCTGATGCCAAATCAGCCTCTAGCCCAATTCAAACAAGGATACTTTGCTATGAAAAATACACTAATTGCACTGCTGCTGGGTAGCGCCGCGCTGGCGACCAGCGCCGAAACCGTTGGCGATGTCAGCACCACCTTCAAGCTGCTCAGCCCCAACGACAAGGTGGTGGTCGATGTGTTTGACGACCCAGAGGTAGACGGTGTGTCGTGTTACCTGTCGCACGCCAAAACCGGGGGGTACGCCGGTGCGCTGGGTTTGGCAGAAGACACGTCAGACGCGGCCGTGGCCTGCCGCCAGGTCGGGCCGATCAGCTTCAAAGGCAAGATCGACAAACAGGACGAGGTGTTCAACGCCCGCTCGTCCTTCCTGTTCAAACACGTTCGGGTGGTGCGCATGGTCGATGTCAAACGCAACACGCTGGTCTATCTGGTGTACTCCGACAAGATCATTGACGGCAGCCCCAAAAACAACGTAACGGCGGTGCCGGTGCCGGCCAACCAGCCCATTCCGCTCAAATAACTTTACAAGCCAAATTGGCCTCTAGCCCTTATACATCAAGGGTAAGAAGCTATCAATTAAGAAGTACCCAGCTCAGGCTGAACGCTGGCGCAGTGCCTCGTACAGGCAAACACCGCTGGCCACCGACACGTTCAAACTCTCGACCGCGCCGCGCATCGGGATGCTGACCAGCTCGTCGCAAGTTTTGGCGGTCAGCGCCCGCATGCCGTCGCCCTCGGCACCCAGCACCAGGGCCACCGGGCCTTTGAAATCGGTCTGGTACAGCGTGCGCGGTGCCACGTCGCTGGTGCCGATGATCCAGATGTTGCGTTCTTTGAGTTCGTTCAAAGTGCGCGCCAGATTCGTCACCATGAAATACGGCACGGTTTCAGCCGCGCCACTGGCCACCTTGGCCACCGTGGCGTTGATGCCGGCCGCGTGGTCCTTGGGCGCAATCACCGCGTGCACGCCAGCACCGTCGGCCACACGCAGGCAGGCGCCCAGGTTGTGCGGGTCGGTCACGCCGTCCAGCACCAGAATCAGCGGCTGCTCGCGCTCGGCCACCGGCTTGTCTTGGTTGGCGGCTTCCAACTGCTCCAGCAACTCGTCGAGCGAAGTCACCTGCGCCAACTCATGCACGCGCGCGGCCACACCCTGGTGGCCATGGCTGCCAGCCAACTTGGCCAGACGCATGCCGTCGGCCTCGATCAGGCGCACACCGGCTTCATTGACCTTGTCGATGAACTGGCGCATGCGCGCGTCGCGCCGGGTCGGCTCAAAATAGATTTCGACGATGGATTGCGGCGCGGTTTTCAGGCGCACGCCCACGGCATGGAAGCCGAACAGAACTTTGGGGGTAGACATGGCGCCATTATCGCTGGCACACACCGGCTGGCTAGCCGCCTGGGCACACCACCCGGGGTGACCTACTTGCCGCTGAACTGCTGGTCCAGCCAGTCGTAGGCAGCGTCCTGCGTGCTGGCGATGAACTCGTGTGTTCCGGGCAGCAAACGCGCGTCAAATTTGCGCTCTGCCTTCCAGGCGCCCCACACCTTGCGCATCTTGTCAAAGGAGGCGTTGACCGCGTCGACAGGGAACAGCCCGTCCTTCTCCCCCGCGAAGAACAGCATGGGCTTGGGAGCGGCAAGGCTGGCAACGTCGGGGAAGTCGAGGTAGCGCAGCATGCCCGGGTGCAACATGTTCCAGGCCGATGCACCCTTGAGCTGATTGTTGCCCGGCACCATCAGGCCCTGCGTGGTGGCCATCCAGTTGACAGCGATGCTGGCGGTGACGGCATCCGACAGCGCAGCGGCTTGCCAGGCCCGAAAGGCGCCCATCGAGAAGCCGATGGCTGCGACCTTTTTCTTGTCAACGCCCGGCTGTGCGGCAAGGAACTCGGCGGCGCGTGTATCTTCAAGCGCCATGATGCCAGCCAGCGAGGTGCCGATGTTGAAGCTGTTGGCAGCCACTGCCTGCTGGGTCTCAAAGGTCAGTGCGGCGCGGTCGCCCCAGCCCAGCGCATCGGTCGCCAGGACAACATAGCCACGTTTGGCCAGTTCGTCGCCGGGAAATCTCTCGCTGAAGAACTTTTTTGCCCAGGCTTTGGAGGATTCCAGGCGCGCATCGTTGTTCCAGGTCTGGACCAGTTTTTCCTTGCCGATGTCGAACTTCGAGCCGTGGTCATGCAGCATCAGCGCGGCCGGGAAAGGACCGCTGCCTTTGGGCACCAGCAGCAAGGCCTGAACACGGCTCTCTGCAGTGATGTTGAAGACAATCTTGCGGGCCAGGTAGCTGCCGCGATCTTGCTCTTCCAGCACAAGCGCATTGAACGGCGTTGTATCGGGCGACTGCAGGCTAAGCTCCCACATCTTGTCGCGACCGGCCTGGCGCCATGCGGCAAGGTCTTTGACCTGCGGGGTCCAGGCCAGCTTGAAGTCGAGCTTGGCCTTGATGGCCTCAAAAAAAGCCGGCATGTTGTTCTGAATACCGACGGTCTGGAAGTCGGTATCTGCAGCCGACGAAGAAGCAACAAACCCCATCGACAGCACACTGCAGAGCAGAAAACGACGGATGGAAGGCTTAAGCTTGGGCACGGACGAGTCTCCTTTGATGGCTGTGACCGATAACATGCCTCTACCATACCTCATGGGCGGCGTGTGTTGTCCTGGCCGCCTACCCCCAACCCCGCCCCCCAAAATGGTCATGTTCTGGCGTTACAGTTCTGTGGTGAGCCATCCATCGACCAACCCAACACTCCCCCCCCACCACGGCAACCTTCGCAGCATTTGCGCCATGCTGGTGGCTGTCGGCTTTTTTGCCTTCATGGACACCATCTTGAAAATGCTGTCCAGCCATTACCCACCGCTGCAAGTGGCAGCGCTGCGCGGATGTGTGGCACTGCCCTTGATTCTGCTGTGGATCGCCTGGCGCGGCACCTGGCACACGCTGTGGCACGTCCGCTGGCCGTTGCACATCCTGCGCGGGGTGCTATGTATTTTGATGCTGAGCCTGTTTACATTGGGCGTGCGCCAATTGCCATTGGCCAACACCTACACCTTGTTTTTCATCGCACCGATTCTGATCACCCTGCTGGCAGCCCCGATCCTGGGCGAAAAAGTACCCCGCGCACACTGGTGGGCCGTGGCAGGCGGCATGCTGGGTGTGCTGGTGGCGCTGCGTCCGGGCACCGACGGCATGGTGAGTTGGGGTGGACTGGCGGTGCTGAGCGCAGCCATCTGCTACGCGGTGGCTGCGGTGGTGGCGCGACTCTCCAGCCGTACCGACTCCAATGAGAGCATGATGCTCTGGATCATGGTCATGGTGGCCGTGGGCGCCGGGGCAATGGCGGTGCCGCAATGGGTCAGCTTGCGCCAGGATGACCTCTGGCTGCTGGCAGCGCTGTCGGTGGCCGGTTTTGGTGGCCAACTGGCCATCACCGAGGCCTTTCGACAAGGCCAAGCCTCGGCGGTGGCGCCGTTTGAATACACCGCCCTGGCCTGGGGACTGGGCGTAGACTGGTTGATCTGGGACACCTTGCCCGACCATTACACCCTGCTGGGCGGCGCCATCATCGTCGCCAGCGGGCTGTATGTGGTACGGCACGAACGCAAAGCCGCAGCGGTGCTGATCGAGCGGCCCTGAGGCCACCACCAGGGCCAGAGCGCCGCTGGCCCCTTGCCAACCTCGTTTTGAAAGAGGGTATGAACAAACATTGGCAAAACCTGCTGCACAAAGCCACCCAGCTGACCCGATCGGGCCGCCTGGCAGACGCCACCGAGGCGATCCAGCGGCTGCTGCATGGCCAGCGGCCTGCATCACCCGGCCAAACCACGCCGCCCTCCGCGCCAGTGGCCAAAGCCAGCGCCACTGAGCACACCAAGGGCAATTTCATCAGCGGCACACATGGCCATCACCAACTCACGCGCAACTACAAACTCTATATCCCGCCCGGGCACGCTGACCAAGCCTTGCCATTGGTGGTGATGCTGCACGGCTGCAAACAAAACCCGGACGACTTTGCCGCAGGCACCGGCATGAACCAGCACGCCCTGACCCAGGGCTTTTTTGTGCTGTACCCAGAACAATCCAAGGACGCCAACCCGTCGGCCTGCTGGAACTGGTTCAAAGCCAACCACCAGCGGCGTGGCAGTGGAGAACCTGTACTGATCGCTGACCTGACACAAACCATCACCCAGCAGCACGGCATCGATGCGCAACGTGTTTATGTGGCTGGTTTGTCAGCCGGAGGCGCCATGGCCGCCGTACTGGCGGCGGCCTACCCAGACGTTTTTGCCGCTGTGGGTGTGCATTCAGGCTTGCCTGCGGGCGCTGCCAACAACGTGGCGCAAGCGCTGATGGTCATGAAAACGGGGCGCGCCAGCTTCTCGCTGTCTGACCTGGGTCTGGGCCGTGACACGTCCGCCGACACCGCAGCGCACGCTGCCATCACCCTGCCCACCATCGTTTTTCATGGAGATGCCGACACCACCGTGCACCCCCACAATGGCGAACAGGTGGTTGCCGCCGTTCGCGGCGCTGCGCCAAGCCAGCCACGGGTGGAACATGGCGTCAGCGCCCAAGGGCAGCCCTACACCCGATCCATCTGGCCTGCTGAAGCCGGTCACGCCCCTGCTGAGTACTGGTTGCTACATGGTGCCGGGCACGCCTGGTCAGGCGGACGGTCTGCAGGTTCTTACACCGACCCGCAAGGGGTCGATGCCAGCGCAGAAATGCTGCGCTTTTTCTTCAGCCAGCGGCAGAAAACCTCGTTTTAGAACTTGGGAATGCGGATACGGCTCACCATCAGCGAGCCTGACACGGCAAACATCAGCACCAGTGGATGCAATTTGAAGCCCGCCAGCGTCACGCTGCCAAACCACAATGACCCATGCAGCGCCCCCTGCGTCGCCGCCACATACAACACAGCCACCAGCAACAAAGAGGTGGGAATCGGTGTGCCTTCAAAAAACTTCACCTTGCCTTGACCCTCCTGCGAAAACGCCTCTGCCGTCACGTTGTAACGCGCCAGGCGCGACACACCGCAGGCCACAAAAGCGGTCAGGATGACCCGGTCGTACAAGCCCTGCATGCCACAGCCATAGGCAATCAACGCTGGCGCCACACCAAACGAGATCACGTCTGCCAGTGAATCCAACTCGCGCCCCAGCACCGAAGTCTTTTGGCGCCAACGGGCAATGCGCCCGTCCAGCACATCAAAAACAAAGGCCGCCAGCACCAGCCAGCATGCGTAATGGACATGGATCACGGCACCACTTTGCAGGTAGGTCATGATCGAAAACATGGCACCCGTGCCACAAATCGCATTGCTCAGCGTGAACCAGTCGGCCAGCGTGAACTCGCGAATCATCGAAAAAGGTTTTTTTGTATCGTTGGTACTCATACCGTGAGGTTACCCCAGTCTGGCACCATTAATGTGCGCCCAGCCACACAATTGCGACCAATCTGCGGCGTGATGGCGGCTTGGCGTACCGCATCAGGATGAACGGCAAATCAGCCCCGGCCATGCCATCTAGCCCCTGCTTTTTAACCCACACCAAGCGGGCCAATGCGGTGCGCTCTCCATGCTCACAGCGCGATCAGACACCGGAGAGGTTCTGGCTGAGCTTCTTGCCCATGCTGACGCGCGGCTCGACCGCATAGCCCAGCGATTCATAAAAGCCAGCTGCCGATGCGTTGTCTGCGATGATTTGCAGGTTGATTTTTAAACAGCCCCGTGCCGTGAGCGCCTGCTCTGCAAACCGAACCAGCGCCTTGCCCAGCCCCTGCTGGCGGTGCGCAGGATGCACCGCCACCGCATACAACCAGCCCCGGTGACCGTCGTACCCGGCAAGCACCGTCCCAACCACCGTCTCGTCCACCACCGCCACAAAAAACAGCCCATCCGGCACCGCCAGCTTTTTGTCAATCGCCAGACCGGGCTTGTTGTGGCTGTCTTCGCAACCAAAAACGGTTTCCCACAAGGCGATCACCTGGCGGCGGTGGGCCGTGTCGTTGTAGTCGAGGATGGTGTGCATGGTCGTTCAAGGCATGTAATGAGGCTAAACATTATCACCATCGGACCATGCTCTTGACCAGATCAGCACCCCGTAAATCAACACACCGAGGCCTGTGGCGGGAAGTTGATACAACCAGCGCGTGTGGCGCGAGAGATGATCACCCAACCGTTGGAAATCAAGCAGTGAAACACCCAGCCCAGCCGCCAAAAAATACGCCACCACAAAACACACCAGCCCGAGGGCGATCAAGCTAAGGCCGTAACGTCCGTCCAGCCGTCTGAAATCGCCCCAAAGCCAATCCCAGGCAAACAGGATAGCGCCACACATCATGGCCACGGCCCACCACGAGACAGAGGTGAAATAACAAACAGCAGCAATGACGCCAAACGGCACCAAGTTAGACAGTCTCTTGATGACGTCCATCTGTACGCCGTTTTGCTACCCCACCCACTTCCGCGCATTGCGCCACAGCTGCATCCACGGGCTCAAACCGGACACATCCTGATCGGTCCAGCTCATCTGCACGTTGCGGAAGACGCGTTCGGGGTGCGGCATCATGGCGGTGAAGCGGCCATCTGCGGTGGTAACGGCGGTCAGGCCGCCGGGGCTGCCGTTCGGGTTGAACGGGTAGGCTTCGGTGGCGGCACCACTGTTGTCCACGTAACGCATGGCGGCGATGGCCTTGGCGGCATTGCCACGGTACTTGAAGTTGGCAAAACCTTCGCCGTGCGCCACCGCAATCGGCAGGCGTGCACCCGCCAGACCTTGGAAGAACAGGCTGGGCGACTCCAACACTTCGACCAGGCTCAGGCGGGCTTCAAAACGTTCACTCTGGTTGGTGGTGAAACGGGGCCAGTCTTGTGCGCCGGGGATGATGTCGGCCAGTTCGGCAAACATCTGGCAGCCGTTGCACACACCCAGGCCAAAGGTGTCGCCTCTGCCAAAAAAGGCCTTGAACTGGTCCGCCAGCACCGGGTTGAAGGTGATGGACCGTGCCCAGCCAATGCCTGCGCCCAGCGTGTCGCCGTAGCTGAAGCCGCCGCAAGCGACCACGCCCTTGAAGTCGGCCAGGTTGGCGCGGCCCGTTTGCAAGTCGGTCATGTGCACGTCAAAGGCTTCAAAACCGGCCTCGGTGAAGGCGTAGGCCATTTCGACATGCGAGTTGACGCCCTGCTCACGCAGCACAGCCACCTTGGGGCGGGCCAGCACAATGGCGGGGGCTGCTACGGTGTTCGTAGCTACCTGCCCTTGCTCTATAAGGGCTAGAGCCTTATTTGGCAGATAAACATGCAAACCAGGGTCAGCAGGCTGGCCAGCGGCGGCGTGTTCGGCATCGGCACAGGCGGGGTTGTCGCGCTGCTGGCAGATCTTCCAGCTGGTGGCGTCCCAGACTTGGTGCAGGTCGGCCAGCTTGGCGCTGAAAATGGCCTTGGCATCGCGCCAGACCTGGATCTCACCCACACCAGCCTGAATCTCGGAGGCCACCGGGCGGGTTTTGCCGATGATGTGGCTGTGTTGGCTCAAGTGGTGTTCACGCAGAGTTTGCAACACCGCGCTGCGATCTGCCGTGCGCACTTGCAGAACCACGCCGAGTTCTTCGTTGAACAGGGCTTTGAGCGTGAGTTCGTCGCGGCGGCCGCTGATCTGGCCTGCCCAGTTTTTGCTGTCGCCCACGTCCATGCGGCTATCAGAAATGCCGTCACCCTCGGTGACCAGCATGTCCACATTGAGCGCCACACCCACATGACCGGCAAAAGCCATTTCACAGACGCTGGCGAACAGGCCACCGTCACTGCGGTCGTGGTAAGCCAGGATCTGGCCCTGGGCGCGCAGGGCGTTCACTGCGTTGACCAGGTTGATCAGGTCTTGTGGCTGGTCCAGGTCGGGCACGGCGTCCCCCATCTGGCCCAGGGTTTGCGCCAGGATGCTGCCGCCCATGCGGTTCTGGCCACGGCCCAGGTCGATCAGGATCAGCGAGGTGTCGTCCAGCGCGTTCAACTGCGGCGTGAGTGTGCCGCGCACATCGGCCAGCGACGCAAAAGCGGTGACGATCAGCGACACCGGCGAGGTGACTTTTTTGGCAGCGCCGTTGTCTTGCCACTGGGTGCGCATCGAGAGGGAGTCTTTGCCGACCGGGATGCTGATCCCTAAGGCCGGGCACAGTTCCAGGCCAACCGCTTTCACGGTTTCATACAGCGCGGCGTCTTCACCAGGCTCACCACAGGCGGCCATCCAGTTGGCAGAGAGTTTGACGCGATCCAGCTCCATCGGCGCGGCCAGCAGGTTGGTGATGGCCTCCGCCACCGCCATGCGACCCGACGCGGGTGCGTTCACCGTGGCCAGCGGGGTGCGTTCACCCAGGGCCATGGCTTCACCGGCAAAACCTTTGAAGTCGGCCAGTGTCACCGCGCAGTCGGCCACCGGCACCTGCCAGGGGCCAACCATCTGGTCGCGGTGGCTCAAGCCACCCACGGTGCGGTCACCAATCGTGACCAAAAAGCGTTTGGACGCCACGGTGGGATGCGCCAGCACGTCGATGGCGGCTTGCTGCAGCGTGGCATCGGTCAGGTTCACGGGGGCAAACACGCGCTCGACCGAGGTCACATCGCGGTGCATCTTGGGCGGTTTACCCAGCAGCACGTTCATGGGCATGTTCACCGGCAAGTCGGCCTCGGGCTGCACGACCTGGCGCTGGGCCAGATCCACCGCGCCAACGGTCAGCTGACGCGCCTCGGTGGCGACACCCACCACCGCAAACGGGCAGCGTTCACGTTCGCACAGGGCCTGAAAGCCGGGCAAGGCATCCGGGCCGATGGCCAATACGTAGCGCTCTTGGCTTTCGTTGGACCAGATTTCTTTGGGGGCCAAGCCGCTTTCTTCGAGCGGCACCGAGCGCAGGTCGAACAAGGCACCACGCTGGGCGTCGTTGCTCAGTTCGGGGAAGGCGTTGCTCAGGCCACCGGCGCCCACGTCGTGGATCGCCAGGATGGGGTTGGCTGCGCCTTGCAACCAGCATTGGTTGATGACTTCCTGCGCACGGCGCTGGATTTCGGGGTTGCCACGCTGCACCGAGTCAAAGTCCAGGTGCGCGGCGTTGGCGCCGGTGGTCATCGAGCTGGCGGCACCGCCGCCCATGCCGATGCGCATGCCCGGGCCACCGAGCTGGATCAGCAGGCTGCCCGCAGGGAATTCGATCTTGTGGGTTTGGCTTTGGTCAATCACACCCAAGCCACCGGCCAGCATGATTGGCTTGTGGTAACCGCGCTGCTCGGTCTGCGTGGTGGCCAAGCCTTGGGCGTCTTTGACCGTGTAGCTCAAAGATTGTTCGTACTCGCGGAAGTAGCCGAGCAAATTCGGGCGGCCAAACTCGTTGTTGAAGGCGGCGCCACCCAGCGGGCCATCGGTCATGATCTGCAAGGGGCTGGCGATGTGGGCCGGTTTGCCGTAAGCGGCGCTTTGGCCCCAATCGAGTTTGGAGACGGTGAAGCCAGTCAGCCCCGCCTTGGGTTTGGAGCCACGCCCGGTGGCGCCTTCGTCACGGATTTCACCACCGGCACCGGTGGCAGCGCCGGGGAATGGCGAGATCGCGGTGGGGTGGTTGTGGGTCTCCACCTTCATCAGGATGTGTTGTGTGGCACTTTCTTTTTGATAGCTAGGTGCGCTTATTTCAGAAGGGCCAGAGGCCGATTTGGCACTAAACCTCTCGACCTGCGCCCCGGCCATCACCGAGGCGTTGTCAGAGTACGCCACCAGCATGTGCTGCGGGTTGGTCTGGTGGGTGTGGCGGATCATGCCAAACAGGCTGTGAGATTGCGCCACACCGTCGATGGTGAACTGCGCGTTGAAGATCTTGTGGCGGCAGTGTTCGCTGTTGGCCTGGGCGAACATCATCAGCTCGACATCGGTCGGGTTGCGCTGCAACTGGGTGAAGGCGTTGACCAGGTAGTCGATCTCATCGGCGGCCAGCGCCAGGCCAAACTCGGTGTTGGCGGCCAGCAGCGCCGCCTTGCCCCCCCCGAGCACATCCACATGAGCCATCGGTGTGGCGGGCAGCTCAGTGAATAGATTCAGGGCCTGGTCACGCTCGAACATCGCGCTTTCGGTCATGCGGTCATGCAGCAGGTCGGCGATTTGCGTCAGTTGCTCGGTATTGAGGGTTGGTTTGGAGAGCAAACCACTTTTGAGCGACACGCGGTATTCCACGATGCGCTCGACCCGCTTGATGGCCAGGCCGCAGTTGTGCGCAATGTCGGTGGCTTTGGAGGCCCAGGGCGACACCGTGCCAAAACGCGGTGTCACCACAATCAGCGCCCCATCGGTGGGGCCGGTGTACGGGTCGCCATAGGTCAACAAGGCAGCCAACTGGTCTTTGAGCGCGGGTGTAGGTGCGTCCACACTGGCCACCAGATGCACATAACGTGCGGCAATGCCGTTGATCTTGTCGTGCACGGCTTGCAGGCCAGGCAGGAGTTGTTGAACACGGAAGGCGCTGAGGGCGCTGCCGCCCTCAAAAGGGGTGAGATGCAGGGTCACGGTGGGGGCCTGAAAAGAGATGGACAAAACTGGACAGCACTGGCGGCGCAAGCCGCTGGCCGGACGGGGCCGAAACTGAACCGAATTTTAGCTGGGCGAACTTGCCCGCCTTCGGCCTGGGGCTGCGCTAGCGCGGTACATGGGGCCGAGGGCGGCTCAGCCACAGGCCAGCCATCAAGACCAAGGCCGCCAAAGCACCCAGCAGCGGCACAAACAAAAAGACCAATCCACCTTGCGGATCAGAATGGATGTAGAGGGTGTCCCAGTACGACCAGCCACCCAACACCTGATACACCCCGGCCAGACCCAGCACCCACCATGAGGCCACAGAGCGCCCTCGTGCCAAGCGGCTGCATATCAGCAACATCCCCCAAGGCAAGGCGACCCAGACCGGAAAAACCAGTGCCATCGTTGTCAGCACTGCGGGGTGAAACACCTGAGCCATCAGCGCCAGGTGGCTGACCACACCCACAGCCATCACCAGCGCCTGGGCAATACGCAGCCGCCGATCTGAACGCAACGCTTTATCAGAGAAAAGGACCATGGGTTGCGCCGCTCCTTGACATGTTGGGCAGAGCGAATCGTAGCGGCGATCGCACCCATCTGGCCCTACGGTCACAAAGGGTCAGACCCTCACCGATAATCTGGCCCCATGACTATCACCATCAAAGACTCCCGAGGCATTGCCGGCATGCGCGTGGTGGGCCGACTGGCCGCCCAACTGCTGGACTACCTGGCACCGTTTGTCAAACCCGGCGTCACCACCAACGAGCTCAACAACCTGGCCGAGGCCTACACCACCGAGGTGCTGGGCGCGATTTCAGCCCCGCTGAACTACGCTCCCAGTGGCCACAACCCCTACCCCAAGTCGATCTGCACCTCGGTCAACCACCAGGTGTGCCATGGCATTCCGAACGACAAACCCCTAAAAAAAGGCGACATTGTCAACATCGACGTCACCCTGATCAAAGACGGCTGGCACGGCGATTCGAGCCGCATGTACATGGTGGGTGATGTCTCGGTGGCCGCACGCAGGCTGTGCAACCTGACCTATGACGCCATGTGGATCGGCATCATGAAGGTCCGTGAAGGCGCTTACCTGGGCGACATCGGCCACGCCATCCAGGTCTTTGCCGAAGGCCACGGCCTGAGCGTGGTGCGCGAGTTTTGCGGCCACGGCATTGGCGCCAACTTCCACGAAGACCCGCAAGTGCTGCACTATGGCCGCCCCGGCACACTGGACCAGCTCAAAGCCGGCATGACCATCACCATCGAGCCAATGCTCAACGCTGGTCGGCGTGACATCAAGGAACTGGGCGACGGCTGGGCCATCGTCACCAAAGACCACTCGCTGTCCGCGCAGTGGGAGCACACGGTGCTGGTCACCCCCACCGGCTACGAGGTGCTGACCATCTCTGACAACAGCCCACCGATTCCGGCTTTTGTCACGCCCAGCGCCTGACGCTGCAACGCATCACGCCCCCAAGCAACATGACCGAACCCCACCGCCTGCGCAGCCAGTACCGAACCGACAAAGCCCAGTTGCTGGCCGAGCTGGCCACCAGCGGGGCTGCAATCCGGGGGGTTGATGCCGCCTTAAAGAGCCTGTCGTGTCTGGCAGACAAGGCTTTGTCCCAACTTTGGCAAGAGGCCAACTTCAGTGACGGATGCGCGCTGCTGGCCGTTGGCGGGTTTGGTCGGGGCGAGCTGTTCCCACACTCTGACGTGGACGTTCTGGTGCTGCTGCCAGATGACCAGTCGCCAGATACCGACGAGGCGCTCAAAACCCGCATTGAAAGCTTCATTGGCAGCTGCTGGGACGCCGGTTTGGAGATTGGCTCGAGCGTGCGCAACATCAGCCACTGCCTTGACGAGGCCGCCAAAGACATCACCGTGCAAACCGCGCTGCTGGAGGCGCGGCTGATCACCGGCAGCCAGACGCTGTTCACCCAGTTTCAGGCGGCGTTCATGGCCTCCATTGATGCACATGCTTTTTTTGTGGCGAAACTGCTGGAGGCCGAGCAGCGCCACCACAAGTACGAGGACACCCCGTACGCGCTGGAGCCCAATTGCAAAGAGTCACCCGGTGGCTTGCGTGACCTGCAAACCGTGTTGTGGATGGCCAAGGCGGCAGGCTTCGGCAACGACTGGAGCGCCCTGGCCAAAGCTGGCCTGGCCACCCCGTTCGAGGTGCGGCAGATCAAACATAACGAAGCCTTGCTGCGGCTGGTGCGCGCGCGCCTGCATCTTCTGGCCGGTCGGCGCGAAGACCGCCTGGTGTTTGACCTGCAATCGAGCGTCGCGGCCTCGTTTGGCTACAAGCCGCCCGACGTCCAGCTCGACCAACGCGCTTTTGTGCGCCCCAGCGAAAAGCTGATGCGCCACTATTACTGGGCGGCCAAGGCGGTCACCCAGCTCAGCCAGATCCTGGTGCTCAATATGGAAGAGCGCCTGACGCCGCGCACCCACGCCGTGCGCCAGCTGGACCCGCCAGACGAGGACTTTGTCGACAAGGCCGGCATGATCGAGGTGGTCAGCGACGACCTGTACCAGCGCAAACCCCACGCGATTTTGCGCACTTTCCTGGTCTACCAGACCTATTACGGCCTCAAAGGCCTGTCGGCCCGCACCCTGCGCGCGCTCTACAACGCGCGCAGCCTGATGGACAGCGCTTTCCGCCGCGACCCGGTCAACCGGGCCACCTTCCGCCAGATCATGATGCAGTCGGGCGGCCAGACCCACGCCGTGCGGCTGATGAACCAAACCTCGGTGCTGGGGCGCTATTTGTGGGCGTTTCGCCGCATCGTCGGCCAGATGCAGCATGACCTGTTTCACGTCTACACAGTGGACCAGCACATCCAGATGGTGCTGCGCAACGTGCGCCGGTTTTTCATGGTCGAGCACGCCCACGAGTACCCGTTTTGCTCGCAACTGGCCAGTGGCTGGGACAAACCCTGGATTTTGTACGTGGCCGCACTGTTCCACGACATTGCCAAAGGCCGTGGTGGGGACCACTCCATCCTGGGCGCACAAGAAGTGCGGCGCTTCTGCAAGGACCATGACATCACCGGCGAAGACGCCAAGCTGATCGAGTTTCTGGTGCGCGAGCACCTGACCATGAGCCGCATAGCGCAAAAGTCCGACCTGGGCGACCCCGACGTGATCGCCAACTTTGCCAAACATGTGGGCAACGAGCGCGCCCTGACCGCGCTCTACCTGTTCACCGTGGCCGACATCCGTGGCACCAGCCCCAAGGTCTGGAACGCCTGGAAAGGCAAGCTGCTCGAAGACCTGTACCGCGCCACCTCACGCGCGCTGGGTGGCCACGCGCCCGACGTGCATGCCGAGGTGCAGGAGCGCCAACGCGACGCACTGATCGAGCTGGCTCTGCTGGCGCAGCCGTTCGAGTCGCACAAGGCTTTGTGGGCGACGCTGGACGTGGGCTACTTCATGCGCCACGACGCGGTCGAGATCGCCTGGCACACCCGCATGTTGTCGCGCCAACTCGGCGGCACCGCACCGATCGTGCGGGCGCGCCCGTCACCGGTGGGTGAAGGCCTGCAGGTGCTGGTCTACACGCCTGATCAAACCGACCTGTTTGCCCGCATCTGCGGCTTTTTTGACCAGCGCGGTTTCAGCATTCTGGATGCGCGCATCCACACCACCCAGAACCACTACGCGCTGGACACCTTCCAGGTGGTTGCCACCCATTTGACCGAGCACTCGCGCGAACTGGTGAACATGATCGAGTCCGAACTCACCCGTGTCATCGCCACCCATGCCGACCTGCCCGCACCGAGCCGGGGCCGGGTGTCGCGCCGGGTCAAGAGCTTCCCGATCACACCACGGGTGAGCCTCAAGCCCGACGAAAAAGCCCAGCGCTGGCTGCTCAACATCTCGGCCAGCGACCGCGCCGGTCTGCTCTACAGCGTGGCGCTGGTGCTGGCGCACCACAAAGTCGACCTGAACCTGGCCAAGATCAACACCCTGGGCGAGCGGGTGGAAGACACCTTCCTGATCCAGGGCGCGGCGCTGCAGCACAACCGCAACCAAATCCAGATCGAAACCGAGCTGCTCGACACGCTGCGTCGGCCTTTGTAAGCATTTTATGCCGCTAGCCCTTATTCCAAAAGGGCCAGTAGCAATCACTTTGATAGCAAAAAAGCAGCACCCCGAGCGCCCCAGGGCCATCGGGGCTCAGTCCTGCGGTGCATCCAGGCCGGGAAACAGCACATCGGTAAAGCCAAACTGCTGAAAGTCACGCAAGCGCATCGGGTACAGCTTGCCAATCAGGTGGTCACACTCGTGCTGCACCACGCGGGCGTGAAAGCCTGACACCGTGCGATCGATCGGGTCGCCATACTGGTCAAACCCGATGTAGCGGATACGCTGATAACGCGGCACCTTGGCGCGCAGCCCGGGGACAGACAGGCAGCCCTCCCAGTCATCAACCAGCTGCGGCTCCAGCGGCGCCCCCTCATCCGCCTGCACATTGGTCACCGTCGGGTCATCCAAGCCCGGCGGCAGCGGCAGGATGGTCGGGTTGATCAACACCGTACGCGGCACGATGGGCGCATCCGGGTAACGCGGGTTGATCTGGTTCGATCCAAAAATCACCACCTGCAAATCCACCCCGATTTGCGGCGCCGCCAGCCCGGCACCATCATTGGCCAGCATGGTGTCGAGCAAATCGGTGATCAGCAGGTGCAAGTCATCGGTGTCAAATTGCACCACCGGCAAAGCGATGCGCAACAGGCGCGAGTCGCCCATTTTGAGAATGGTTCGGACGGTCATGACTCGACTCCTTGTAAAAGGGCTTGCAGCCCAGCTTCATCCAACACCGGCACACCCAGCGCCAGCGCCTTGTCGAGCTTGCTGCCCGCCTCGGTGCCGGCCACCACATAACTGGTTTTTTTGCTGACCGAGCCAGCCACCTTGCCACCAGCGGCTTCGATCAGCGCTTTGGCGTCCTCACGACCCAAGGTGGGCAAAGTACCGGTTAACACAAAGGTTTTGCCACTCAGCGGGGTCGGTGCGCGCTCAGCGGGCGGGCCTTCGGGCCAGGTCACGCCGCAGGCACGCAACTGCTCCACCACCTCGACATTGTGGGGCTGCGCAAAAAACGTGCGGATGCTTTGGGCAACGATCGGGCCGACATCGGCCACCTCTAACAACTGCTCTTCGGTGGCCGTCATGATCGCGTCCAGTTGGCCAAAATGCCGCGCCAGTTCCTTGGCGGTGGCCTCTCCCACATGGCGGATGCCCAGGCCGAACAGGAAACGCGGCAAAGTGGTTTGCTTTGATTTTTGTAGCGCATCCAGAAGATTCTGTGCGGACAAGAACGCCATACGATCCAGGTTTCCCAAGGTCGTTAACGCCAGCGCCTGCTGTTTGTGTGCATCCAACTCGGTGGCCAGCTGGTCCTGGCTGATGGCCAACAACTCAGCCTGCGCGCGCCAACCCAGGCGGTACAGATCGGGCAAGGTGCGCACCACATCGCGCTCCACCAGTTGCTCCACCAGTTTGTCACCCAGACCTTCCACTTCCACAGCACGGCGCTGGGCAAAGTGCAGGATCGCCTGCTTGCGTTGGGCGCTGCAAAACAGCCCGCCGGTGCAGCGGTAGTCGGCCTCACCCTCCTCGCGCACCGCCGCGCTGGCGCAGACCGGGCAGGTGTGCGGCATGGTGAAAACATCGGGCTCACCGACGCGTTTGTCCAGCAGCACCGACACCACCTCGGGGATCACATCCCCGGCGCGGCGCACGATCACCGTGTCGCCGACGCGCACATCCTTGCGGCGCGCTTCGTCCTCGTTGTGCAAGGTGGCGTTGGTGACGGTGACGCCACCGACAAACACCGGCGCCAGTTTGGCCACCGGGGTGAGTTTGCCGGTGCGGCCAACCTGCACATCGATGGCCAACACGGTGGTCAACATCTCTTGCGCCGGGAACTTGTGCGCCACCGCCCAGCGCGGTTCACGGGTGACAAAACCGAGCTGGCGCTGCAGCGCCAGGCTGTCCACCTTGTAGACCACACCGTCAATGTCAAAACCCAGGCCGTCGCGCTGCTCGCCAATGCTGGCGTAATACGCTACCAAATCTGAAGCACCCTGCCCTTGCTTTACAAGGGATGAGACCGGAAAACCCCAAGATTTGAGGGTTTGCAACATCTCGAAATGGCTGGCGAACACCGGGCCACCGGCCTCGGGCGCGGTGACTTCACCCAGGCCGTAGGTAAAAAAGCTCAAAGGGCGCTGCGCGGCAATGGCCGGGTCGAGCTGGCGCACCGCACCGGCGGCGGCATTGCGCGGGTTGACAAAGGTTTTTTCACCCTTGGCACCGGCGGCGATCTTCTGACGCTGGCGCTCATTGAGGGCCTCGAAGTCATCGCGGCGCATGTAGACCTCACCCCGCACTTCGAGCACGGCGGGGATGGCCCTCACCCCTGCCCTCTCCCAGGGGGAGAGCGAGACAGACCCGGTTGCGGCAGCGTCAGGTGCATCACCCGAAGCCGTCAGCGCCGGGTTGCTCATCAGGCGCAGCGGGATTTGTCCGATGGTGCGGATGTTTTGCGTCACATCCTCGCCGGTTTCACCATCGCCCCGGGTGGCGGCCTGCACCAGCACGCCGTGCTCGTAGCGCAGGTTCATCGCCAGGCCGTCAAACTTGGGTTCGGCCACATAACCAACCGGCGGGTCGGTCTCGGTCAGGCCCAGTTCGCGGCGGATGCGGGCGTCAAAGTTTTCGGCGCCGCTGGCCGTGGTGTCGGTCTCGGTGCGGATGCTGAGCATGGGCACCGCGTGGCGCACCGGCTTGAACTGGGCCAGCGCGTGGCCACCAACCCGCTGGGTGGGCGAGTCGGGCGTGACCAACTCGGGGTGGGCGGCTTCCAGCGCTTGCAATTCCCGAAACAGGCGGTCGTACTCGGCGTCGGGGATGGTCGGCGCATCCTCCACGTAATAACGGTGCGCATGGCTGTGCAGGGTCTGGCGCAGTTCGGCCAATCTCTGGACGTCGTCAGGCGGCGTGGCAAACAAATCAGGGGTCTGCATGGGTGCGCTTAGGAAAACAGCCGACGCGCCAGCACCGAGCCAGCGCTGAGTTCGCGTTGCTCCAGCATGGTGTAGAGCTGCTCCAACTCGCCAGCAATCACCGTCATCGACTCGGGAGGCAGCGCCACGCCGTTGTCGTCGGTCACCACACCGTCCATTTCCTTGGCCAGCGCCTGGGCGCTTTCACACATGCGGGCAAAGGCGCGCTCGCTGCGATCCACCTGCGGCACATCCAGCGCCAAGGTGAGCTCGCGCAGGGCCGACTGGGACATGTCGTCCGCCAGCGCAGCTTGCGCGTCAAAACTCAGGCTCAGCACCGGCACTGGGCCAACGGCGCCCGGCAACACCATGCGCCCCGGCATTGAGCCGGGCACAAAGCCCAGCCGGGCCGCCATTTGCTGCACATAGCTGGCACTCCAGGCCGAGCGGCGGGCGCGCAAGACAAAAGCGATCTGCGCATCGTGGTCGCCAGCGAACTGGTCAAGCTCTCGGGCGCGACCGACCTCGCGGCGCATCTCGGGAAAGTCGGCGGTGCCGTTGATCAGCTCGCAAAAGGTCTGGGTCTTGACCACGTATTCAGAAAACTCGATGTCGTTGATCGCACCTGCGCGGTTGGCCAGCTGCACACCGGCTTGCAGCTGGCTGTAGCGCTGGCCCGCTTGCGGCGCTTCCCAGCGCTGGGTGGTGGTGCTGAGCCCTTCCACCGCAAACGGCTTGCTGCCCACGCGCCGGGTTGGCGGCAGCGCGGCCAGCACCGCGTCACCCGACACCGGCGCGTCCAGCGCGATCGGTGCGATCACGTCGAGCAAGCTGTCCAGCGCGGGCTTTTTCTCCGGCGTCGGAATGGCAAAGTCGTTGTCTTCAAAACCGCCTTCCAGCGCGGCGATGTCCAGCGTTGGCTCGTGCTCAAAGGGCTGGGTGTCAGCCGCTGCGGCGGCTGGCGGCTGGCGCGGGCGGTTTTTGTCCGACAGCCACAGGTAGTAGCCCAGCATGGCCAGCAGCAGCAAGCCACCCAGTGCCGCCAGCCCCAGTTGCAACGAATTCATAGTGTTTCTCCGTGATCGGCCAGATTCAAGGCCATATCCATGTCTACCGCCACGATGCGCGAGACACCTTGCTCCTGCATCGTGACACCAACGAGTTGTTGTGCCATTTCCATGGCGATTTTGTTGTGGCTGATGAACAAGAACTGCGTCTCGCCACTCATGCTTTTCACCAGACGGGCATAACGCTCGGTGTTGGCGTCGTCCAGCGGCGCGTCCACCTCGTCGAGCAAACAAAACGGCGCCGGGTTGAGCTGAAAGATGGCAAACACCAGCGCAATGGCGGTCAGCGCTTTTTCGCCGCCCGACAACAAGGCAATGGTCTGGTTCTTTTTGCCCGGCGGCTGGGCAATCACCTGCACGCCCGAGTCCAGAATCTCTTCGCCGGTGATCACCAGGCGCGCATTGCCACCGCCAAACAGCTCGGGGAACATGCGGCCAAAGTGTTCGTTGACGGTGTTGAAGGTGCCCGAGAGCAGTTCGCGGGTTTCACCGTCGATCTTTTTGATGGCGCTCTCCAGCGTGTTCATCGCCTCCACCAGATCGGCGCTCTGGGAGTCCAGAAAAGCCTTGCGTTCACCCGCCACCGCCAGTTCGTCCAGCGCGGCCAGGTTCACCGCACCCAGCGCGGTGATCTCGCGGTTCAGGCGGTCGATTTCGGACTGCAGGCCGGTGAGCCGCACCGCGCCGTCTGCCACCGAGGTCGCCAACGCCTCCAGATCGGCTTGGGCGTCGGTCAACAGCTGGGTGTATTGCTCACACCCGAGCCGAGCGGCTTGTTCTTTGAGTTGGAAATCGGTGATGCGCGCGCGCAGCGGGTCAAGCGCACGCTCCAATTGCAGGCGGCGCTCATCGCTGGCGCGCAATTTGGCGGTCAGGTCGTCGTACAGGCTGCGCTGCGCACCGAGGTGTTTTTCACGCTCCAGCTTTTCAGCGAGTGCCTGCTGCAAGCCGCCTTGGGCAGCGGCGTCGTTCAGGCGCAGCAACTCATCTTGGGCTCTTTGGGCTTCAGCCCTGACAGAATCTGTCTGTTGCGCTGCAGTTTCAATAGCACGCGAGAGTTCAGCCCGACGCGCACCCAGGCTGCGCAGGGCAAAGCTGGCTTCCTGCATCTGGCGCTCCAGGCCGCGCTGCTGCTCGCGGCATTCGTTGAGGCGGCGCTCGGCGCTGATCACCGCATCATCGAGCTGGGCGTGGCGCTCCTGGGTGTCGGCCAGCTGCATGTCGAGCTCTTCAAAACGAACCTCGGCGCCGATGCGGCGCTCTTGCAGCTCTTCGAGCTGGGCGTCCACCTCGGCCAAATCCTCGGCAATCTGGGCGCTGCGCTGGCGCGCCTGCTCAGCCGCCTGGCTCAGGCGCAGGGTGTCCACCTGCAGGGTGTGGACACGCGCCTGTGCTTCGGTGCTGTCACGCCGGGCGGCTTGCAGCCGCTGCGAGGCGTCGGCATAAGCGGCCTCGGCGCGCGCCAGGCGGGTGCGGGCTTCGTCGTTGATCAGCACCTGGGCGCGGCGCTGGCGGTCCAGGTTTTCAATTTCTTGCGCACGGGCCAGCAGCCCGGCCTGCTCGGAGTCCGGCGCGTAAAAGCTCACGCTGCTGCGGCCCACCGCGTGACCGGCTTTGACATAAATTATCTGGCCGGGCAACAAGCTGTCACGGCGGCTCAGCGCGTCTTCCAGGTTGTCAGCGGTGAAGCAGCCTTGTAACCAGTCGTCCAGCACCGCCTGCTGGCCCGCGTCATGCACGCGCAGCAGGCTGGACAGGCGCACCAGAGCGTGGCTGGCAGCCACCGCGCCCGGGGTGGCCGGGCTGTAGAAGGCGAGTTTGGCGGGCGGTGCGTCCTGGGCAAAAGCACGCACCAGCTCCAGGCGGCTGACTTCCAGCGCGCTCAAACGCTCACGCAGGGCGGACTCCAGCGCGTTTTCCCAACCGGGTTCGATGTGCAGGCGGCTCCACAGGCCTTGCAGGTGATCGAGCCCGTGCTTTTTGAACCAGGGCTGCAACTTGCCGTCGGTTTTGACCTGTTCTTGCAACGCTTTGAGCGCCTCCAGCCGGGCCGACAAATCGGCCAGACAGCTCGACTCGGTGTTGGCCAGTTGCTGCTGCTGGCGGCGTTGTTCGTCCAGTTCAGGAACGTTGGTCTGCAGTTCGGCCAACCGCGCCTGCTCGATCTCAGCCAGCTCTTGTGCGCTGCTGAGCTGGCTTTGCAAGTCCAGCAAAGCGACCTCGTCGGGCGTGGTCAGGCTCTGGCGGTCTTGCTGCAGACGCTCGCGGCGCGTGCTGAGTTGACGCACCTGTTCTTCAATGCCGCGCTGCTCAGCCGCCAGCACCCCAATCTGCTGCTGCACCTGGGCCACGCTGGCGCGTTGTTCGTTGGCGGCGCGTTGCGCCTGGCGCAGCGCTTCTTCAAGTTCGGGCAGCTGCTGGGCCTGGTCTTCAACCTGGGCGGCGAGCAACTCGTTTTTCTCTTCACCCAGCAGCTCCAGTTCGGACAGGTTTTCCAGCTCGGTCTGCGCGTCCTGGCTGCGGGTGGCCCACTGGGCGGCTTGTTCTTGCAGGGTGACCAGCCGCAGCTCCACCCGCTGGCGGCCTTCGACCACAAAGCGGATTTCGGCTTCCAGGCGACCGACTTCGGTGCTGGCCTCGTACAACTTGCCTTGCGCCTGGTTGACCTGGTCGCCTGCGGCGTAATGGGCTTGGCGCACGGTTTCCAGCTCGGACTCGACATGGCGCAAGTCGGCCATGCGCGACTCCAGCGCATTCACCGCCTCTTGCGACTCGGTGTGGACCCGGGTTTGGTCACTCTCGGACTCGGCGCGCTTCAAAAACCAGAGCTGATGCTGCTTGAGTGACGCGGCTGCAGACAAGGTGTTGTACTTTTTGGCGACCTCGGCCTGCTTCTCCAGCTTGTCCAGGTTGGCATTCAACTCGCGCAGGATGTCTTCGACCCGGGTCAGGTTTTCACGGGTGTCGCTCAGGCGGTTTTCGGTTTCGCGGCGGCGTTCTTTGTATTTGGACACGCCCGCAGCTTCTTCGAGGAACAAGCGCAATTCTTCGGGGCGGCTCTCGATGATGCGGCTGATGGTGCCCTGGCCGATGATGGCGTAGGCGCGTGGGCCCAGGCCGGTGCCCAGGAACACGTCTTGCACGTCACGCCGACGCACCGCCTGGTTGTTGATGTAGTAGCTGCTGGTGCCGTCGCGGGTCAGCACACGCTTGACGGCGATTTCGGCAAACTGGCTCCACTGGCCACCGGCGCGGTGGTCGTCGTTGTCAAACACCAGCTCCACACTGGCGCGGCTGGCAGGTTTGCGGGTGGTGGTGCCGTTGAAAATGACGTCCTGCATGGATTCGCCACGCAACTCGGACGCCTTGCTCTCACCCAGCACCCAGCGCACCGCATCCATGATGTTGGATTTGCCGCAGCCGTTGGGGCCCACCACGCCGACCAGTTGGCCGGGCAACAGAAAGTTGGTGGGCTCAGCAAACGACTTGAAGCCGGATAACTTGATGGAATTAAGACGCACGGGTGGGGAGGATTCTGGGCTAAAGGTGGGAGGAAATCAGCGTTTCACAGGCTGCCTTCCACGACAACCTCATGATAACTTGCCTGAAATGGCACAACGCTGGCTCAGCGCGGGGCACTGCGTTCCTGCTCGTAAGCGTCGTAACTTTTCTTGTTGAGTCGGGACTGGCAGTCTTCGCGCGCACCGGGGGGCTGCTTGTCGCAGCTGTTCTGGGCGCCGGTTTGCAGGCCGGCATACCACGCCTGCGAGGTGCAACCCGTGCTGCACACAAGCAGGCCACACAGTATCCAGACGCAGGCGAAACGTGATGTTGACATGGTGAGGAAGCTCCTTTTCACTACACAAAACATAGCTATAAGCCCAATATCAAAAAGGGCTAGAGGCCAATTTCTTATAAACTTTGAGACCCATGCGCGATGGCCATCACCTGCGCTGCTGGCAAGGTTTTGAGGCTGTGGTCGCTCCAGACACGGCGCCAGTGGCGTGACCCCGGCAAACCGTGGCGCAGGCCCAGCATGTGCCGGGCCATCGTTGGCCAGGGCGTGCCGTGCGCCGCCAGTTCTCGCGCCATGTAGTCCACCATCTGCTGCTCCACCAATTCGCGGGTCAGCGTCTTCACACCCTCCCCTTGCGCTGGTGACGGCGACGTCACCAAAGCGTCCCACTCGGTCAGCCACCACGGGTTGTGGTAGGCCTCCCGGCCAAGCATGACACCATCCACCTGGGCCAGATGGGTCAATACCTGCTCGGTGGTGGTGACGCCGCCGTTGAGCACAATGGTCAGGTGGGGAAAGTCGCGTTTGAGGCGATAGGCCCAGTCATACCGCAGTGGCGGAATGTCGCGGTTGTCCTTGGGGCTCAGGCCTTTGAGCCAGGCGTTGCGTGCATGCACGATGAAGGTGGCGCAACCCGCTTGGCTGACCGCACCGATGAAATCGCAGACAAAGTCGTAGCTCTCGACCTGGTCGATGCCAATGCGGTGTTTGACGGTGACCGGCACGTCCACCACATCGACCATCGCCTTGACGCCATCGGCCACCAACTGTGGCTCGGCCATCAAGCAAGCGCCAAAAGCGCCACGCTGCACCCGTTCACTGGGGCAACCGCAGTTCAGGTTGATCTCCGAATAGCCCCAATCCGCACCCAGTTTGGCACAGGTGGCCAGGTCAGCCGGGTCGCTGCCGCCCAATTGCAGAGCGAGCGGTTGCTCTTCCGGGTTAAAACGCAAGTGGCGCGCCACATCACCATGGATCAGCGCGCCAGTGGTCACCATCTCGGTGTACAACAGCGCATGGCGCGACAGCAGTCGGTGAAAATAACGACAGTGACGGTCAGTCCAGTCGAGCATGGGGGCAACACTTAACCGCCAAGGTGATATGGGGTCTCTCATCGTTTGATTTTTCTCGGTTTGCATGTCTTCCTTAACCCGCCAAGCAGTTGCGTTGCCGGGTATTTTCGGGCATTCACATGCCCCCAAAACGAACAGTTGGTACCACAGGCTTGTACAGTTACGCCTGCCCACCCGTCGACAGGTACCGACGGCGTGATCAAGGCAGACCATACAAACGCGCGAGCTATCGCCCATGCGCTGAAACAACACCAAATAACCCACACATTCCCAGCTATGAACAACGACCATCTTTCATCCTCTCGACGCCACGTATTGAAAGGCACCATGGTGCTGGCGGCAGGATTGGCAACAGGGTGCTCTGCGCCTTCTATATTGCGCAGCCGAGGTGATGAACCGGTTGAGATCAACACGCGCCAAGGCATCCTGCGCGGGGCGTATGAAGAAAACGGTGTGCGAGTATGGCGAGGCGTGCGTTATGCCGAACCGCCCATCGGTGCGCTTCGTGGACGCCCACCACGCGCTCCGGCGCCATGGACGGGTGTACGGTCGGCACAATCGTTTGGTTCAACAGCGGTACAGATTCCGAAAGGCGGGGCGCCCGGCCAGGCACTCGAAGGCAGCGAAGACTGCTTGTTCGTCAACGTATGGGCACCTGCCACGCATTCTGAGCGTGCGCGCCCCGTGATTGTCTGGATCCACGGCGGCGCATTCGTCGTCGGGGCTGGCTCACTGTCGGGCTACAGCGGAGCGCTCTATGCCCAGGAAGGTGACCTTGTCTTCGTGACGCTGAATTACCGTCTTGGCGGTTTCGGCTACCTGATGTGCGACAGGGACCCCGAATGCTCGAATCTCGGGCTGCTCGACCAGGTTGCGGCCTTGCGTTGGGTGCAAGAGAACATTTCGATGTTTGGCGGTGATCCGGGCAACGTCACGGTGATGGGAGAGTCGGCTGGCGGCATGTCTACCAGCATTCTCTTAGGAACCCCTGCCGCTCGCGGACTTTTCCACAAGGCGGTGGTGCAAAGTGGCGGCGTCCGTCCGCTGTTCACGACGGCAGACCGCGCTCAGCGCATCGGCCAACTGATCAACGCGGTAGGCTTGAAGACGGGTCAACAACACCGGCTGATTGAACTGCCTACAGACGAACTGAATGCTGCGTTCTCAAAGATTTCAGCGGGTTCCGGTACAGCCTTCCTTGGCGGCGAGCCCTACCGCCCGGAGATCGGCGGCCAAGTGTTACCTGTTCATCCCGCACGGAATCTGGCATCCATTCCCACCATGATCGGGCACTGCGATGACGAGGCCGAATTCTTCATGGCAACGGGTGCACGTACGCTGACGCAGGGGCTGCCATTGCGGATGGAAGCCAACACCAGCGACCAAGTGTGGGCCACCCTGTCCGATCGATACAGCAAGACAGCGCGCCCTGGGCGAACCTGGCAGAACGACCTGCTCAGCGATGCCTTCACAGCAGTGCCGTCCCTGCGTTTGGCAGAAGGGTTAACGGCTCGGGGCGCACCAGTCTGGAACTACCGTTTTGCCTACCCGGCGGCAAGTCAGTTCGGACCGTGCCACATCAGCGATGTGAACTTCACCTTTGGCAACCCTGAGGCCAGCATGCTGCGGCTCACATGGAACGAAGACGCCCAGCGCCTTTCGCAGCGGATGCGACAGGCCTTCATCACATTCGCACACAAGGGCTCTCCGCAAACAAGCGAGCTACCGTCATGGCCGGTTCACAATTCGCGCGATCTGCCGTACATGACATTCGATAACGTCATATCGTTAGACAAAGACTGGGTAGGTGCGAGCCGTCGCGAAGCTTGGCGGCCAGTGCGCGACGAAGCGTTCTGACCTGGCATCTCTGTGCCATGGGCTGATCCACGGTCAATAGGCGCGATGCACCCAATGGCCAATCAGCTCAAGTGGGAGGCAGACACCAGGGCGCCTGGTTGTGGGCATAGGCCATCCACAAGGCCCAAGTCGCACTGCCCGCCAGGGCCAAGCCAGCCAACCTGACACCCCAATCGCCCTGGCTATTGCGCCCCAGACGCAGCCACAACCAGGGTCCGAGCATCATCGACACCGAGGTGCCCAGTGCAAACAAGGCCATGACCAAGGCCCCGTCCAGCGCATGCCCCGACAGACCAGCCACCAGCAGCGCCGAATACAACAAGCCACAAGGCAACAAGGCCCACACCGCACCAAGAACCAGCGTGCCAGAAAAACCCCGGCTGGCAACCAAGCTGCGCGCTTTGGTCCAAATTTTTTTACCCAGGCGTTCGAGCCAGATCGGTTGCTGGGCGCTCCACATCAGCACCAGCCCCATCACCAACACGGCGACATGGAACAGGGTCCAGACCGGGCGCAGTGCCGCACTTTGCACCGTCATCCAACCCAAGCCTTGCATGGAGGCCGCAGCCAGCGCACCCATCGCGGAGTAGCCGAGGATTCGACCACCTTGAAAGATCCACATGGCCGAGACCTGCCGCGCACCCGCCGCGCGACCAATACCAGCGCAGGCTGCACCACACATGGCAATGCAATGGGGACCACCCGCAAGTCCCATGAACAAGGCGGTGGTGGCGAGGGCAGTTTGCATGCCCTCAGGTTAGAGGATTTTGGAAAACTTGGTGCGTGTACGGTCAGTTTGCAAATAGCGGTCAAACACCATGGCCACCGCGCGAACAAAGAACCAGCCCTTGGTGGTGACCTGGATGCCTGCGTCGTCCAGCGTAACCAAGCCCTGATCGACCTGGGCCGCCAATGCGTCCATCTCCTTGGCGAAGTACTGTTTGAAATCAACCAGGTAAGCCGACTCAATGGATTCGTAAGACAGACGCCCTTGGCACATCAGGGCCATGATGACACCACGACGCACCAGATCGTCGCGCGACAGCGCCAGTCCGCGCACAATGGGAAATTGCCCCTGATCCAGGAAGTCGTAATACTCTTCAAGCGTCTTGGCATTTTGGCTGTAAGTGGCACCGACCCGGCCAATCGACGATACGCCCAGGCCAATCATGTCGCAATCGGGTTGGGTGCTGTAGCCCTGGAAGTTGCGATGCAGACGCCCCTGACGCTTGGCAATGGCCAGCGAATCGTTGGGCAAAGCAAAGTGGTCCATGCCGATGTAGACGTAGCCAGCGGCCATGAAAGCGGCCATAGAACGCGCCAGCATCGACACCTTGGCCGCCGCAGTAGGAATCTCGACCGACGAGATGCGACGCTGTGGCTTGAAGCGCTCTGGCAAATGCGCGTAGGCATACAAGGCGATGCGCTCGGGCCGAAGCTCAACAATTTGCGACAAGGTGCGGTCAAATGACTCAGGGGTTTGCTCTGGCAGACCATAAATCAAGTCTGCATTGACCGACTCAAACCCGCGCTCACGCGCTGCCGCCACCAGCGCGAACACCTGTTCAGCTGGCTGGATACGGTGAACGGCTTTCTGCACCGCAGGGTCAAAGTCCTGGATACCAAAACTCAGCCGGTTAAACCCGAGCTCGGCCAGCACATCCAGGCGCTGGTTGTCGATGGTGCGCGGGTCAATTTCAATCGAATATTCGCCACCGGGGATCAATTTGAAACTGCGCCGCAGCAAGGCCATCAAATCGCGCAGTTCAGCGTCTGACAGAAATGTGGGCGAACCGCCCCCCAGATGCAATTGAGATACCGATTGCCCCACGCCCATGTGGTGGGTGTGCAGATCAACCTCCCGGCTCAGATAACGCAAATACGCTGCCGCGCGGTCATGGTGTTTGGTGATGATTTTGTTGCAGGCACAGTAGTAGCAAAGTGCCTCGCAAAATGGAATGTGAACGTACAAAGACAGCGGCAGCGCCAGTGCTGCCGCACCAGAACGGCGTTGCTCCAGAGCCAAAGCGTAATCCTGCGCGGTAAAAGCCTCAACGAAGCGATCAGCCGTTGGATACGAGGTGTATCGAGGCCCCGACACATCGTACTGCCGGATCAAAGCTTCGGAGATTGGTTCTGCTGCAGACTCGATCATGAATATTCCCTTATTTCAGACAGCATTAATGTGCCGCCTGCACCCTTTTTCTTACTTGATTTTGATCAACCAAGAGGGAGAAACCGAATACGCAGGATTTGACATTTGTCAGCTATTGGTGAAGAAAAATGTCAAAATCGTGTTCATGAATTATGAGACTATCAAAATTGCTTGCGCCAACTGCAACATGCGTGAGCTCTGTATGCCCATTGGCCTCACTCAAGATGAACTCAATCGCATTGATGAAATGATTGGTTCGAGGCGTAAAGTCAAACGCGGCGATACGCTTTTTCATAATGGTGAGCGATTCACCAACCTTTATGCCATACGCACTGGCTTCTTCAAAACTTGCATCACATCTGAAGACGGTCGCGATCAGGTCACTGGCTTTCAGATGGCAGGAGAGATCATAGGCATGGACGGTATCGTCAATGACTACCACTCCTGCGATGCCGTGGCTTTGGAGGATGCCGAAATTTGCGCCATGCCATTCGCCCAAATTGAGGCTTTATCCAGGGAAGTCAACGCGCTCCAACACCATGTGCACAAGATCATGAGCCGAGAAATCGTGCGGGAACATGGTGTCATGCTGCTGCTGGGCAGCATGCGCGCCGAGGAACGCCTGGCGGCTTTTCTGCTTAACCTGGCACAACGGCTGCATTCGCGCGGATTTTCTCAATCAGAGCTGATTCTGCGAATGACACGAGAAGAAATTGGTAGCTACCTTGGCCTAAAACTGGAGACCATCAGCCGCACTTTCTCAAGATTTGTGGAGGACGGCATTGTTGCCGTCAAGCAGCGCCATGTGCACATCCTCAACACCAGCGCGTTGCAGGATATCGTCAATCCGAAATAGCCACTATTTCGCCTGTTCTCGTGCTGCTTTAGGTGCGGGGATCACAGCCATAGCGGCATGGTTGCGAGCCAACATAGCGGGCGCATCACCATTGTTGATGGTTTTTGAATCCTTGATGTGCTCAATTTCAATATCTTGATCTGAGACGATTTGGTTCGGGCTGTTGGCAATGAAATAGGCAGTCACCATACAAGCAAGCACAACTGCCACGGGGCCACTGATCACCAACCAGACGTGACCATAAGCCCACCAAGGCTTATCGTCTTTCAAAGACACGTTTTCCATAGATATCCCTTTCCTATTGATGCTTTTAGCAAAGAAGCATCAACGTCAAAAAACGAGAGGGGAACATGTCTACTCCCCTCTGATTGAGCATCTCGCTCTACGGTTATCCAGTCAGCCTAACCAGCCAAGAACAGGTAGACCTAGTTCTTGTTGGACAGTCCCCAGATGTAAGACGTCAACACTTTGATTTGCGGCTCACTCAAATGATAGGCCTGTGCGGGCATGATATTTTCCTTGCCGTTGTTGACCATGTCCATGATGGCCTTTTCGCCAAAGCCATGCAGCCAAACGTCGTCGGTCAAGTTAGCAGATCCAAGAGCGATATTGCCCTTGCCATCTGCGCCATGACAGGCGGCACAAACGGTTTCGAACTTTTCTTTGCCGAGTGCTGCTTTTGCCGGATCAGCAATCTTGAGGCCACCAGGCGACAAAGTCAGAACATAATTAGCCACATTCCTGACATCGTCTTGCGTGCCAACTGCCGCCACCATAGCAGGCATGTTTCCGACTCGGCCATTGGTGATGGTCTCATGAATGGCATCGGGTGTGCCACCGTGCAGCCAATCACCGTCAGTCAAATTGGGAAACCCTTTTTGACCATGGGCATCAGATGCATGGCATTGCGCGCAGTTATTGCTGAACAAGCGCTCACCAATCGCCATGGCCATTGGGTCTTTGGCAATGTCTTCGGGCGTCATGTTGGCAAAACGTGCATAGACCGGCGCTGTTTGTTCTTCGCCTTGCTTGATTTCAGCCGCATACAGACCACGCGAAGTCCAGCCCAGCAGACCAGGAAAACCACCCAGTCCGGGGTACAGCGCGAGATAAGCGGCACTAAAAACCACCGTGATCACAAACAGATAACTCCACCACCTGGGAAGCGGGTTATTCATTTCACGCAAATCACCGTCCCACACATGCCCTGTTGTGCTGTCACTGGCGGTTGTGACCTTGGCTTTTCCTGTCACGATCAGCAAAACCAGACAAGCAAGAATACTCACAACCACCAGGCCCGAGACATACATGGACCAAAATCCGTTTACAAAATCACTCATTTTTTTTCCTTCTCAGTGCCTGCGTCAGTCCTGATCGAAAGGCAGTTTTTCTGCCTCTTCAAAATCAGAAACGTTTTTGCTGGAATATGCCCAAATCATGATCCCGATGAACATCACAAAACTGAGCAAAGTTACCAAGACTCTTGCAGCGTTGATATCGAACTCCATCACTGCACCCTGGCTTATTTGACGTAGAGACCCAAGCCTTGCAGGTAAGCCACCACGGCTTCCATCTCGGTTTTCCCTCTCACTGCATCTGCCGCACCTGCAATGTCTTCATCGGTATACGGAACACCAACTTTGCGAAGACCTGTCATGTGAGACGGCAGACTATCGGCATCCACCAAGTTCTTCGACAACCAGGGATAGGCCGGCATGATCGACTCAGGCACCAGATCACGGGGGTTGTTCAGATGGGTGATATGCCACTGGTCGCTGTACTTGCCGCCAATACGGTGCAGATCAGGACCGGTACGCTTACTGCCCCATTGGAAGGGATGGTCATACACAAATTCGCCAGCCATCGAGTAATGGCCATACCGAAGCGTTTCAGCACGGAACGGACGAATCATCTGTGAATGGCAGTTGTAGCAACCTTCGCGCTCATAGATATCGCGTCCAGCGAGCTGCAACGCGGTGTAAGGCTTCAACCCCTCAACAGGTTGTGTGGTTGTCTTCTGGAAGAACAGCGGAACGATTTCCACCATGCCGCCAAACAGCAAGACAATCAGAATCAAAACAATCATCAAGCCATTGTTGGTCTCGATGGTTCCGTGGGAAAAGCCACCTTCTTTTTGTGAATTCGCCATGATATTTTTACCTCAAGCGTGCGCTACAACAGCGGGGATGTTGACTGACACAGCCCGTCCGCTGGTCGCTGTTTTGATGGTGTTCCAAAGCATCACGATCATGCCGCCGAGGTACAACGACCCACCAACCAAGCGCAACACATAGAACGGGAAGCTGGCCTTAACGGACTCAACAAAGGTGTAAGTCAATGTGCCGTCGGCATTGATCGAACGCCACATCAAGCCTTGCATCACCCCAGCAATCCACAACGCAGCGATGTAGAGCACGATACCAATCGTGGCCATGTAGAAGTGCACCTCAATCGCTTTGACGCTGTGCATCTGCTTTTGACCAAACAAGCGGGGAATCAGGTAGTACATGGAGCCCATGGTGACCATACCAACCCAACCCAATGCGCCAGAGTGAACGTGACCAACAGTCCAATCCGTGTAATGGGACAGTGCATTGACGGTCTTGATGGCCATCATCGGCCCCTCAAAAGTGGACATACCGTAAAAGGACAACGACACAATCAAGAACCGCAGGATAGGATCATCACGCAACTTGTGCCAAGCGCCCGACAAAGTCATGATCCCGTTGATCATGCCGCCCCAGCTGGGCGCCAAAAGAATCAGAGAGAAAACCATACCAACCGACTGAGTCCAGTCTGGCAGAGCCGTGTAGTGCAGATGGTGAGGGCCCGCCCACATGTAGGTAAAGATCAACGCCCAAAAGTGAACGATCGACAAACGATAGGAGTACACCGGACGACCTGCTTGTTTGGGAATGAAGTAGTACATCATGCCCAAGAAGCCAGCGGTCAAAAAGAAGCCCACCGCATTGTGGCCATACCACCATTGCACCATCGCATCCTGAACGCCAGCGTAAGCCGAATATGACTTCATGGCGCTGACCGGGATAGCTGCACTGTTCACGACGTGCAACAAAGCCACGGCCAAAATGAACGCACCAAAAAACCAGTTAGCAACGTAAATATGCTTCACCTTGCGTGTGCCGACCGTGCCAAAAAATACAATGGCATACGACACCCAAACCACCGTGATCAAAATATCGATAGGCCACTCTAATTCGGCATATTCCTTGGCACTGGTGTAACCCAACGGCAAAGAAATCGCAGCCGACAGAATCACGAGCTGCCAACCCCAAAATGTGAAAGCAGCCAGCTTTTCAGCAAACAGCCGAACCTGGCAGGTGCGCTGAACCACATAGTAGGAGGTGGCAAACAACCCACAGCCGCCAAACGCAAAAATCACAGCATTTGTGTGCAAAGGTCGCAAGCGACCAAACGACAGGTAGGGGATACCCATATTCAATTCCGGCCATGCCAGTTGCGCGGCAATGATCACGCCTACCAGCATGCCCACCACACCCCAAACCACGGTCATGATGGCGAACTGCCGTACAACCTTGTCGCTGTACGTCGTCGCCTGCGAATTTACAAATGCCATGTTCACCTCTTCATTGTTTGAGACGCAGAGTTTCTTGGTTACTCCGTACCTCCGATTTGACACATGTCAATTATCGCCCGAATTCCCCTTCAATCTTTGAGTATTCTCTCGCCTTCCTTGTCGATGTCTTCGAACTGTCCACGGTGAATCGCCCACCATACGCCACCAATAATAAAAAACACCAATCCCACGGACAGTGGGATCAGCAGATACATGATGTCCATCAAATTTCCTTGTTGAGTGGCCGTCCCCGCGACAGCCGAAGGGCATTGGCCACCACCAGCAAAGAGCTGCTGGCCATGCCAATGCCTGCAAGCCAGGCTGGCAACAAACCAGCCACAGCCAATGGAACGCAAATAGCGTTGTAAGCGGCAGCCCACCACAAGTTTTGCCTGACCACCGTCAAGGTACGCTTGGCCAAATCGACAGCAAGGTCAACGTCGGCGAGCCTGCTGCCTGACACCAAAAAATCAGCTTGTGCCTGCGCCAACGGCACCGCCTGGCCGAACGCAAAGGACGCATGCGCGCCAGCCAGAATAGGCCCGTCGTTGAGCCCATCCCCCACCACCGCCACCTTGTGATGATCAAGCTGCGCTTGGCGCAAGAAATCCAATTTATCCTGCGGCGTGCATTGCCCCCGGTACACATCGATATCCAACGCACCGGCCACCCGTTGGGCCGCATCGCTGGCGTCGCCAGACAACAAATACACCTTCAAACCACGCGCTTTCAAACTGGCGATGGTTGCTGCCGCATCGGTGCGAATGTCTTCCTGCAACTCAAAGGTGGCCAGCCACCGGTGCCCGTCGCTGAGGTGAACCACCAAGGCGGCTGACGCAACTTGCATCACACCACAATGCTCAGCCGAGCCCAGTCGCAAGCCGGTGAAATGGCGGGCATCACCTGCGCCAGTCACCTTGGCACACAAGCCGCGCCCAGGCTCCTCCACCACATCACTCGCCAGCCAGCGCCCCAGCAAGCCACGCTGCTCAGCGGTCACCCAAAGCGCCCGAGATGCCGGATGCAAGGACTGCTGCGCCAACGCCGCGGCCATGGCCAGTGCTTGTTGCGGATCAACACCCTCCGCCACCTGGATGGGGCCCAGCACCATGGCATCACGCGTGAGCGTGCCGGTCTTGTCAAACATCACAGTATCCACGGCCGCCAGGGCTTCAAAAGCGTCTAGCCGGCGCACCAGTACACCGCGACGCGCCAACGCACCGGCGGCCGACAACATGGCGGCAGGCGTGGCCAAAGACAGCGCACAGGGACAGGTCACCACCAGCACCGATACCGCCACCATCAAGGCATGCTCAGGATCGGTACCCCACCAATAAGCACAGGCCAATGCTGCGGCAACCAGCACGCCGATCAAGAACGGTTTGGCGACCGTGTCTGCCAGCTTGGCCAGATGCGGCTTGCTGGTAGAAGCGCTTTCCATCAGGCTAACGATTTGCGCGAAGCGCGTCTCCTGGCCCAAGCGCTCGACCCGCACCAATACCACAGCGGCCAGGTTGTGACTGCCAGAAATGACCGCGTCCCCTTCAGCACGCGCCACAGGCCGCGACTCACCGGTCAGCAGCGATTCATCGACCGAAGTCTGCCCGCGTAGCATCACACCATCGGCTGGGAAAGCTTCGCCAGGGCGCACCTGGATGACATCTTCGCGTTGCAGGCGCCGCACCGGCACGCGCTCAAAACCACCATCTGCGGTTTGCCTTGCCACACTCTCGGGCAGGCGGTTCATCAACGCTTCGAGCGCACCGGCGGTGCGGTCACGCAGACGCAACTCAAACCAGCGCCCTGCCAATAAAAAGAAAACAAACATGGTCAGGGAGTCGAAATACACCTCGCGCCCGAACATCCCCTGTGGCTCAAAGGTGCCCGCAGAGCTGACCACAAAAGTGATCAGCATGCCCAGCGCCACCGGCAGGTCCATGCTGACCCGGCGGTGCACGATGTCACGCCAGGCGTTGACAAAAAATGGGCTGCAAGAAAACAGAATCACCGGCAAGGTCAACACCCAGGAAGCCCAGCGCAGCAGCTGCTCCATCTCGGCGGACAAGTCGCCCGGCTTGGCAATGTAGGCCGGGTAGGCATACATCATGACTTGCATCATGCACAAGCCCGCCACCATCACCCGCCACAGCGCCTTGCGCGCTTCGATGCGGCGGCGCTCCCGGGCAAAAGCGTCGTTGGCAGGCAGCGCCCGGTAACCCGCGTCAGCCACCGCCTGCATCCAACGCGATGGCTGCACCTGCTGCGCTTGCCAGACCACCTTGGCACGCTGACTACCCGCGCTGACCTCGGCGGCCAACACGCCGGGAATGCTTTTGAGCGCGTCCTCCACCGTCAACGAACACGCCGCGCAGTGCATGCCTTCGATCATGAGGTTGGATTCCCAGCATCCCGGGCGAGCCGCATCCTCGCGGCTGAATGACGACCACTCCTGTGCATCATCGAGAACCGTCAAGTCCTCCAGCGCATCCGCTTGCGCGGCGCCACGCGCCCTCGTTTGATCGCTGACATCGGCCAAGCGCATTGGCAGGTGAGCGTCACCCGGCAAGGGCGGGCGGTCAGCATCAGGGGAAAAACTCATCAGATTACCCGGGCAGTAGCAAAATCGGCTGATAGTATAGGAACGTGCTTCTTTTTTTGATCTGTAAAGGAAATCACCATGTATAAGAAGATTCTTGTGGCCACAGACGGCTCCCCTCTGTCCAAAACAGCCGTCAGCAACGCCATTTCGCTGGCAGCGCTCTGCAAAGCGGAGTTGGTGGTGATCAAGGTGGTGCCCCAGTACCCGCAAAGCTACTTTGAAGGTGGTCTGGCGCTTCAGGCGAGCGAAGTTGGCCGCATTGAGCAGCAGTGGGCCGAGGAAGGCCAAGCCGTGGTGGACGAGGCCAAAAAAGACGCCGAGCTGCAAGGCGTCACAGCCCTGGCGCTGACGGTGAAGTCAGACATCGTCTCTGACGCCATCATCTCGGCCGCCAAAAAACAACAGTGCGACCTGATTGTGATGGCCTCACATGGCCGCAAAGGTGTCAAGCGCCTGCTGCTGGGCAGCGAAACCCAGCAAGTGCTGACGCATTCTCACATTCCGGTCTTGGTTTTAAGATAAATTGACCGCTAGCCCTTATTGCAAAAGGGCAAAGCGCTATCATTATCGATAGCGCTTGGTGCTTATTCCGCATCTTTGAAGGTGCGCTCAATCTCCAGCACTTGCTCCCACTTCGCCAGAAACACAGCCACACAAGACGGGTCAAAGTGGCTGCCAGCGTTGGTTTGGAGGTGCTCTCTGGCCCGCTCCAGCGACCAGGCTGGCTTGTAAGGACGCTTCGAGGTCAGGGCATCAAACACATCAGCCACCGCCACGATGCGGCTGAAAATCGGGATCACTTCACCACGCAAACCGCTCGGGTAACCTGAGCCGTCGAACTTTTCGTGGTGCCCCAAAGCGATACCAGCGCCAGCCTGCAGCACACGCGACGCGCTGCCTTTGAGGATTTTGTAACCAATCACGGCGTGTTGCTTCATGATCTCGAACTCGGCCGGGGTCAACTGCCCGGGTTTGAGCAAAATGCTGTCGGCAATGCCCACCTTGCCAATGTCATGCATCGGCGCCGCTTCCAGCAACAATTCACAATCCGCTTCCGGCATGCCCAAGCCCCGGGCAATCAGTTCGGAGTAATGCGCCATGCGCAGGATATGGGCGCCGGTTTCGGGGTCGCGGTATTCAGCCGCCTTGGACAGGCGCAACACCGTCTCGCGCTCGCGCTCCTTGATCGCAAAAGTGGCTTTGCGCACCTCCTCAGCCAGCCAGGCCGCGTGATTGGCCAGCACTTTGCGGCTGGCGCCTAGCAGCAGCATGTTGTTGACACGCGCCTTGAATTCAATTTTGTCGACTGGCTTGGTCAGGAAATCGCTGGCACCCATGGCCAACGCGTCGTAACGCACCTGCTTGTGGTCATTGGCGGTGATCATCAGCACCGGAATATGCTCGCGCCCCGGCGCGGCGCGAAACGCGGTGATGAACTCCATGCCATTGAGGTCCGGCATCATGTAATCCACAATGACCAGGTCAAAGTCAGTGGACTTGGCGCAGGCCAGACCGGCTACGGAGCTTGAGAACTTGACCACCTCGCAGTTGCCCATGCGCTTGAGCAAAGCTTCAAACAGAATCAGGTTGATTTCCGCATCGTCAACGATCAATACCTTGTAGGTCATGGTCAAACATCTTCACAATTTGGTGCCCATCCGGTCAAAACAATGACGGGGCGTGCGGTATCGGTTTTTTTCACTTTAACACCTTGGTCTGGCGGCGCCCCAAGGCGATCAGCAATGCCTCCACCTCCTTGCGCAAGGCCTGGCATTGGGCTTGTGCCGGGCCGGGGCCGACCCCAAGCCCCTGTATGCGCCCAGCCAGTTGTTCCAGCGCAGCCGCCAGATCCACAGCCGGGCGCGCACCAAACAAGGCCAAAACGCCTTTGAGGGTGTGGGCTGACTGCTGCACAACGCGCCAATCTGACTCAGCCAGCGCCTTTTGCAGCTTGTCCCACTCAAGGGGCCACTGCAGCACAAAAGTCTCAGAGATGATGCCCAGCACTTCCTGGTCGACCTGCACCAGCGCCTGGGCATAGTCAAACCCGCTGTCAGCCCCTGCAGAAGCCGGCAGCGGCGCAGCGACCACTGGCGTATTTGCTACTTTTTCAGGAGCTGCAGATGCAGTCCTTGAAAGGGCTATAACCCGATTTAGCTCAGAAACAGAGATGGGCTTGGACAGGTAATCATCCATGCCAGCCTGCAGGCAGCGCTCGCGGTCACCCGGCATCACATTGGCGGTCATGGCCACAATGGGTGTGCGCGGCCCCTGCTCGCTGGCACGGAAACACCGGGTCGCCTGCAAACCGTCCAGCACCGGCATCATCATGTCCATCAGCACCAGATCAAAACGCTGCTGCGCCAGCAAATCCAGCGCAATCTGGCCGTTATCGGCCAGCATGACCGTGTGCCCACTGCGTTTGAGCAAGACCAAAGCCAGCTTCTGGTTGATCTTGTTGTCTTCGACCAGCAGGATGTTGAGCGCGGTGGCCACCGGGGCGCTATGTTTGTCCGGCTCTGCTGGCACATGCTGTGGCGGTGGGGCCAAACGCGCGCCCTGGCGCACAACCGTGGTTTCAACCACCACATCAAAATCAAACTGGCTGCCCTGCCCCAACACGCTGCTGACCGAGATATGCCCGCCCATGGCCACCACCAGGCGCGAGGAAATGGACAAGCCCAAACCAGTGCCACCAAAGCGCCGGGTGATGCTGCTGTCCTCCTGGGCAAAGGCCTCAAAAATGCTGTCCAGCTTGGCCTGGGCGATGCCCACCCCCGTGTCCTTGACCGAGAACTTCAAACGCCAACGCCCAGCGCTGACCGGCTCGCCACACACATGCAGCGCCACCTCGCCGTGGTCGGTGAACTTGATGGCATTGCCCATGAGGTTCAACAAAACCTGCTGCAACCGCCCGGGGTCTCCCACCAGCTCGTGGGGCAGCCCCTGAGCGCTGTCACACACCAGCGCCAAGCCTTTGGCCTGGGCCGGTACCGCCAGCTGTTGAAGGGTTTCACCGAGCAGCTGAGGCAACTGGAACGGGATGGCCTCGATCTGCAGCTTGCCCGCTTCGATCTTGGAGAAGTCCAGGATGTCGTTGATCACCCGCAGCAAATTGGCGGAGGACAGTTTGACAATCTGCAAATATTCGCGCTGCTCGGCGCTCAGCGCGGTGTCCAGCACCAACTCGGTCATGCCGATCACGCCGTTCATCGGGGTGCGGATTTCATGGCTCATGTTGGCCAGGAAATCTGACTTGGCACGGTTGGCCACCTCGGCAGCTTCCTTGGCACGCTGCAAATCTTCAGAGGCCTGCTTGGCCTGGGAAATGTCTGCCAGATAGCCGTTCCACAACACCCCACCGTCGGCGGCGGGTTTGGGCATGGACTCGCCATGCACCCAGATCAGCGCACCGGTTTGCTGGTGGCGTAACCTGAAGTCAAGTGAGATGCGCGCGCCAAAACGCGCCGAATTTTTGAAGGACTGGACAAATGCGGCCTGGTCATCGGGATGAATCAAAGCAAAAAAAGCGGTCGACTCATGCATGACGGTCTGGTGTGACATGCCACAAATCTGCTCCATGACCGAGCTGCAGAACGGGAAGGTCTGGCGCCCATCTGCCCACAGCCGGTACTGGAACACCACCACCGGGATGTTCTCGGTGACTTCGCGCAGCCGGTCACTCGCCTCGCGGATGGCGGTGACATCCTGCCAGATGCCGGTATACACCGTGGCGCCATCGGCAGCGGGCACGGGGTCGGGTCGCACCTCGGAGCGAATCCAGCGTTTGCGCTTGTCAGGCAACACCACTTGGTATTCGGCGCTCCAGGGCACACGCTGTTGGGCGGCCACGGTCACCTCGGCGAGGCAGCGCGTTCGGTCTGGCTCGGGCACCTGCGCGAACGCCAAGCGGCCATCACGCAGCAAGGCTTCGCGCTCCAAACCCCTGATTTCCTTCAGTCGGTCACTCAGAAATGTATAGCAAATACCGCGCTCATTGACCTGACACTGAAAGACCACACCCGGCACCGCATTGGTGATGCGGCGCAAGCGGTCTTCGGTCTGCGCCATTGCCGCTTGCATGGCTTTGCGGGCGGTGATGTCGGTGCGGATGGCAATGAATTGGCGTAGTGCACCGCCGTCCATCAGCGGAACAATGGTGGCTTGAACCCAGTAGTTGCTGCCGTCTTTGGCCCGGTTGCAAATCTCACCATGCCAAACCTCGCCCGCCAAAATGGTCTGCCACAGGTTTTTGAAGAAACTGATGTGCTGCCTGCCGGAATTGATCATGCGATGGTTACGCCCCAGCAACTCCTCACGCGTGTAACCGCTGATCTGGCAAAACTTGTCATTGGCATAGGTGATGTCTCCCGCCAGATCGGTGATGCTGACAATGGCGTGCTGGTCAAACGCAAACTTCTGGTTGGCCAGATCGGTCAAGGCGACCTGTAATTCGCGCTGGCTGGCTTCACGCTGGGCGACGAGGTCGGACATCAGCTGTGACAGCGACTCCAGACTGTCATTGCGCAGCACCGGTGAATACGGGCCCATCTGCCGCATCAGGCCATTGGCGGTTTCACGCAGCGACTCCATCGCCCGGGTGCGGCTGTCAAGCTCTTGCCGCAGTCGGTCATTGGCATGCGACAGCTCGACCGAGCTGAGTTGCAGGCTACGGGTTTTTAATTCCAGGTCGCGGTCACTCTGTTCGTAGGTTTCCACCACCCGCTTAAGAAAACCGTCCAGACCAGCAAGCAGTCGGGCAGCGGGCTCGGACACACCCGGCGCACACGACAGTTGTGCCAGCTCCGCCAGCACCGCGGGCACCTGCTCGTCCTCCACCCCCAGCAGACGCCGGAGCTGACGGCTGAGCAACTTGTGCATGGCGTTGCTGGTGGTCACATTGGCACCGAAATTTCGGACAAACAGGTGATGGTCATGGTCTGATTGTGCAGCTTACAGTCCAACGCACCGGGCAAAGGGCCGATCTCGCCATACGAATAGAACCCTGCCAGCATCGCTTTGTGACGAAACACATCGTCTACCGCGTCCACCTCTTCGTCCACCCGGTCGCCCATCACCAGCCTGCGCCCCACACAGCTCACCAGCAAGGCCAAGCCGGTCTCGGTAGACGTCGGTTTGGCGGCTTGCGCGGCAGCCTCGGCACCATTGACCAGTGCATCGGTTTGGGCGTGCATCAAACGCAGATAGGCATTCGGGTCAATGTCACCCGCCAGGATCAGACCGCCTTGCGCCTCATCCACCCCTGAAATGGTGCGAATCAGGCCCACATCGGCTTGGTCTTGCCCCAGCATCGCCATCGGGAACAACATGCCAGAGGCCGGCAAGTCGCGGGCATGCGCACCCAGGTACCGCTTGTAGATGTCCAAAGCCGGCTCACCGTCAAGTTCAAACAACACGTTGTCCTGGCAGCGCGTCACCTTGCGCAGCGGGCCAAACGGTTGCCAGCCGCCATAAGAGCCGTGCGTTACCTGCAAGCTGTCGCCATAAAGGCCAACACAACTCACCCGGTCTGGGTGCACCCCGGCGTTATCGAGCACAAAACTGGCTTTAAACGCCAAACCATCACCAGCCAGACCACCGGTGATCAGAACCTGGTCACCAAGCACATCGACCAAACCGGCGATCAAAGCGCTGCCATTGATGTGGATGCCCTGCCCCAGCAGCCAAACCAGGCGCAAGCCTGCACGGGGCAATTGCCGCCCAAGGGATTGACCCGCCGTGAACGAGTCGCTTGTGTGCGCCAGAGCCGCACTGGCCGCCAACACGCGGGCGCGCTCAAACTGGACAGCAGTGAGCACACAAGTCTCGTCGGTGACGCCTTGGTCGGAAATCTCACCCGCCGAGGTGCAGCCCAGCCGGGGCACATCTGGCAGTTCAGCAAACAGTGAGGCGCTCACCGCGCTCAGCCAATGCCGCGGCCCAAACGCCAAGATCAAGTGTGGCCGAAGCTCACCCAACACATCCGACAGGCCAGCCCAATCGGTTGGCTGACGCAGTACGGCTTGTTTGACGCGCATGGCATGTCCTCAGTGATTTGTACAAACGATGCAAACGGCCTGACCACCCACCTGCGGCGCTCTCCAGGCCCCATCCAGATCCCGCCTGGGCACTTGCCCAGCGCAAGGCACAGCTTTCAAAACTCTATTTAATGACGATTTTTATTATATTTTAATAGATGCAATCCAAGAGATGCTGGCCAAGCAGCGGCTCCCCTGGGCTTGGCCGATGAGCGCACTGGCCCGCCTCAAAACACCGGTGGGCGCTTTTCCAGAAATGCGGTGATGCCTTCACGCTGCTCGGCACCGTCAGCGTAGGCGTAGGCCGCGCTCAGCAAGTGCGGCAACGGGTCAACAGACGCTTTCAAATCTGTAGCTGCCTGCCCTTGATTTATCAGGGCTAGAGGTGAATTTAATGCACGAAGTGTCTGTTTGTTCAGGCGCGCGGCCTGCGGCGCCAGTTGGGTGATGCGCTGTACCGTGGCCTGCGCCTGGGCGGCCAAATCACCATCGGCCACCACCCGGCTCAAAAAGCCGCGTTGCAACATCTCTGGCGCGCCCAACACCGCCGCCTCCAGCAGCATCTGGCGCGCGGTCACCAGGCCCACTTCGCGGCTGACCAGCGCGGCTTCGCGCGGCGCCATCGGGAAACCCAGGCGGGCAATCGGTGCGCCAAACTTGGCCGACTCAGCCGCCAAGCGGATGTCGCAGCAGCTGGCAATCTCCACGCCCGCACCCATGCAGTTGCCCGCAATCTGCGCCACGATCGGCACATCACAGGCCAGCAAGGCGCTCAACGCACCCCACACATCTTGCTCATGAAAGTCGCGCAGGCTGGCTTCGTTGAAGCGAAAGCCGCGGTATTCAGAGATATCCCCACCCGCACAAAAGTGCTCGCCTTCGCCAGAGATCAGCACACAACGCACCGTGTCGTGGCGCTGAATCGCCTCAGCCACCATGCGCAGCTCAGACCACATGGCGCGCGACATCGCGTTAAACCGCTCGGGATAAACCAGCGTGACCAACGCCACCAGCGGCTCTTGTTGGTAGCGGATATGGGCGGTCATGGCATCAAGCTCAAACGGATAAAAACGCTGACTTAACTATGCAATGTATAGCTACGAGCCCTTTAGATATAAGGGCTAGAGCACGATTTTCCTTAAACCTTGGGTGAATGGGCACGCGCCCACAGCCACAAACCCACACCACCCAGAATCATCGGCAGGCACAGCCACTGGCCCATGCTCAAGCCCAAGCCCAGCAGCCCCAGGAAAGCATCGGGCTCGCGGAAAAACTCGGCGATGAAGCGAAACACGCCATAACCAAACAAGAATGCCGCCGCCACCTGCCCGCGCTGGCGTGGTTGGCGCGCATACAGCCACAGCAGCACAAACAGCAGCAGTCCTTCCATCAGGAACTGGTAAATCTGCGACGGGTGGCGCGGCAAGTCACCGGCACCGCGAAACACCATGCCCCAAGGCAAATCCGGGCTGGCCAGCCGCCCCCACAACTCGCCGTTGATGAAGTTGCCAATGCGCCCGGCTGCCAGTCCGGTCGGCACACAGGGCGCCACAAAATCCGCTACCTGCAACCAGGGTCGCTTGCGGCTGTGGGCAAACCAGAGCATGGAGGCAATCACCCCGAGCAAACCACCGTGAAAACTCATGCCGCCCTGCCACACCGCAAACAGCTCCAGCGGGTTGGCGGCGTAATAACCCGGCTTGTAAAACAGGCAGTACCCAATGCGCCCGCCCAGCACCACACCCATCACACCGAGGAACAGGATGTCTTCCACATCGCGCTGGCTCCAGGCCTGCGGGCCGGTGAGTGAGGCAAACGGTTCGTGGCGCAAGCGCAGCCTGGCCAGCCACATGAACAGACCAAAAGCGGCCAGATAGGTCAGACCGTACCAATGCACAGCGAGCGGCCCCAACTGCAGGGCCACCGGGTTGATCTCAGGATGAATCAGCATGGGTGAGCGTCAGCCAGCCGATCAGTCGTCGAGCAAAGACAGGTCGCGCACGGCACCCTTGTCGGCCGACATCACCAGCTTGGCGTAGGCCTTGAGCGCGGCAGACACCTTGCGCGGGCGCGGCAAAGCGGGTTTCCAGCCCAGAGCATCCTGCGCGATGCGGCGTTTGGCCAACTCGTCATCAGACACCAGCACATTGATGCTGCGGTTCGGGATGTCGATGCGGATACGGTCGCCGTTCTTCACTAGGCCAATCGCGCCACCGGCTGCGGCCTCGGGTGAAGCATGGCCAATGGACAGGCCCGAGGTGCCACCCGAAAACCGCCCGTCGGTCAACAGCGCACAGGCTTTGCCCAGGCCCTTGGATTTGATGTAGCTGGTGGGGTAGAGCATTTCCTGCATGCCGGGGCCGCCTTTGGGGCCTTCGTAACGCACGATCACCACATCACCGGCCTTCACCTTGTCGGCCAGGATGTGTTCCACCGCCTCGTCTTGTGACTCAACCACATGGGCCGGGCCTTCAAACACCAGCAGTGCGTCATCCACACCGGCAGATTTCACGACGCAGCCGTTTTGGGCGATGTTGCCCACCAGCACCGCCAAACCGCCTTCTTGCGAAAACGCGTGTTGGCCGGAGCGGATACAGCCCGCAGCGCGGTCCAGGTCCAGGCTGGGCCAACGGCTGGCCTGGCTGAACGCCACCTGGCTCGGTACACCACCGGGACCGGCTTGGTAAAAGGTCTTGACGGCGTCGCTTGGTGCGCGGGCGATGTCCCACACCTCGAGCGCGTCTTTCAGGGTTTTGGCGTGCACCGTGGGCACATCGGTGTGCAACTTGCCAGCGCGGTCAAGCTCACCCAGGATGGCCATGATGCCGCCGGCGCGGTGCACGTCTTCAATGTGGTACTTGTTGGTGTTGGGTGCCACCTTGCAGAGTTGCGGCACCACGCGCGACAAGCGGTCGATGTCCTTCATGGTGAAGTCGATGCCAGCCTCTTGCGCAATCGCCAGCAAATGCAGGATGGTGTTGGTGGAGCCGCCCATGGCGATATCGAGCGTGATGGCGTTCTCAAACGCCTTGAAGCCGACCGAGCGCGGCAGCACCGTCACATCGTCCTGCTCGTAATAACGCTGGCACAGTTCCACAATCAAGTGACCGGCGCGTTTGAAGAGTTGTTCGCGGTCGGCATGGGTGGCCACCACCGTGCCATTGCCCGGCAAAGACAGGCCCAGCGCTTCGGTCAGGCAGTTCATGGAGTTGGCGGTGAACATGCCTGAGCAGGAGCCGCAAGTTGGGCAGGCGGAGCGTTCGATCTCGGCCACATCCGCGTCCGACACCTTGTCGTCGGCGGCCATCACCATGGCGTCGATCAGGTCGAGTTTTTTCAGTTCGATGGTCTGGGTGGCGGGGTTCAGCAGCCGGGTCTTGCCCGCTTCCATCGGACCGCCCGAGACAAACACCACAGGAATGTTCAGGCGCATCGCGGCCATCAGCATGCCGGGGGTGATCTTGTCGCAGTTGGAGATACACACCATGGCGTCAGCGCAGTGGGCGTTGACCATGTACTCGACCGAGTCGGCAATGATGTCGCGGCTGGGCAGCGAATACAACATGCCGTCGTGGCCCATGGCAATGCCGTCATCGACCGCAATGGTGTTGAATTCTTTGGCAACACCACCTGCGGCCTCGATCTCGCGCGCCACCAGTTGGCCCAGGTCTTTGAGGTGCACATGGCCGGGCACAAACTGAGTGAACGAATTGACCACCGCAACGATGGGTTTGCTGAAGTCGCCGTCCTTCATGCCGGTGGCACGCCAGAGTGAGCGTGCACCAGCCATGTTGCGGCCAGCGGTGGAGGTTTTGGAGCGGTATGCGGGCATGGTGGTAAGTCGCCAAAAGAGGCTGGTTGGCTGTGAAAAACAAGACTGGGATTATGTCCCACAGGCCATTGGCGCAAGCCACCAGGGCTATCGGGCTGACAGGGTTTGCACCCTGCCCTGTCAGCAGGGATTCAGCGTCGGCGCTTCTGGTAAGTGGCGTCGAGCGCTTCTTTGGTGCGGGCGCGGCGGGCCTCGCGGCGCTTGTCGTCACGCTCCATGGCTTTTTTCTTGGTGTAGCCCGAGGCATCGGCCCAGGCCCACCACACCACCGCCAGCGCAAACGGTGCCAGCACCAGCCACCACGACCACAGCGCCACCGGCCCCCATTGGATGTATTTCAACACCAGCAAAATCACACCCAAACCCAACAGATACATGCCAACCACTCCTTCACACGGCAACACGCCAGACCCCAAGCGTACCCTGAATTACGCCCCGCAAAAACAGGGCGCCGGGCAGTCTCAGGCGGCGGGGCAATACAGGCTGACGCGACTGCCTTGTCCGACTTTGCTGTGAACCTCGAGGTGCCCGCCCAGCAAGTCCATGATGTCTTTGACAAGGCTCATGCCCAGCCCGCTGCCAGGAATTTTTGCGGCCGTATCGGCCCGGTAAAAACGCTCGCCCAGATGCGACAACTGCTCTGGCGTCATGCCCATGCCGTGATCGGTGATGTGAACGACCACCGCTGGGCCAAACGGCGAGGTTGGCACCCGGTCCAGATGGATCTGCACCGCCGCCCCGGCAGGCGAGAACTGGTAAGCATTGGAGAGCACCTGCTCAATGGCCAAGGCCAGCTTTTTGGCATCTCCCCACGCCGACAGATCTGTTTCAGCCTGGGTCAACTTGGCTGGCACGCCCCCTTCTGGCACAGCAAAAGCATCTAACACCGACTGCACCAACTGCGGCAGGGCCACAGCGGACAGCATCAGATCAGCGTGCCCACGCGCCTCGATGTGGGCCAGCGCCAGCACATCATTGAGCAGCTTGGTCATCAGCAGAGATTGCTGGTAAATGATGTCGGTGAATTCACGGCGGCTGGACTCGTCGTTGTCGGCGTTGCGCAAAACCTCGGCAAAACCGGTGATGTTGGCCAGCGGGTTGCGCAACTCATGGCCTGCCGTGGCCATGAAGGCGCCCCGACGCCGATCCCGCTCTACCTGATCCGTCACATCCCGAAAACACAATAACTTGACTAGGGGGCCGGTATCGCTGTCTCTTGCCGTCACCTCAAGCACACGACCCGGCGGCTGGGTCAACACCCATCTCTGAGGTAGCGGGTTGACCGGCTGACTTGGCATTTGCTCAGGCCGAGGCCCATGGGCAGCCTGCGGTGACGCCAGGGTGGACAGCAGTTGCCAGAACTGCGCCTCATTGCGCCCCTGCAACTGACCGGCTGTGAGCCGGGTCAAAGACTCGAACGCAGGCGTTGCGTGTATCAGATGCCCCTGCCTGTCAAAGGCCACCAAGCCGTCTGGGCACAGGGCCAACATGGCGGCCATTTCCTGGCACAAAGCCAGAAGCGGCACCGGCGTCAGACGAAGCTCATCGTCGTCTGAGGGAGATTGGTCACTTGAAAACATGGTGCGGTTGGTGGCCCTGGCACACGACTCAAGTCGACGGGCCAACTGTCAAACGGTGCTTGACCACCGCCGTCGCAATCGCCAACAAGCGTTCAAACGGCACCGGCTTGGGCAACACCTCCACGCCTGGGGGCAAACCACCGCGGCGATCCAACTCAGCCGGGTCCAGACCGGTCACCACCACAATCGTTGCATGGCGCATTTCGGGCGTCTGGTGCAACACACGCAGCATGTTGAAACCATCCAGACCCGGCATGTCCAGATCGGTGATCAACAAATCCGGGTTGCTGCGGCCCATCATCAACAGCCCCGTCACACCGTTGTCGGCCAGGCTGACCACCGGCTTCATGGGCCATTGGGCCAACCGCGTTTTGTACAAGCGCAGCAAGTTGTCGTCGTCTTCCACCACCAGCACATTGAGCGGTCGGGAGCTCACCACTGGCGCGGAGGCCACGCCGACAGGCGCCGCCTCATCCACACCTTTGTGCAACAAACCATCGATCGAATCACGCAGCACCCGCCGATGACCACCCGAGGTTTTCCAGGCCTGCAACAGACCACTTTCAACCCACAACTGCACGGTGCCAACCGACACACCAAGCAAAGTCGCGGCCTCACGGGTTGTGCAAAACGATTTTTTAACCGTACCCTCTGTCATGCTGGTTCCTATTGAAGTTGTTGTTAAATAATAGCATATTTTTTCATATTAGACCATATAACAACAAAAACCCTGAAGACGAAATCAAATGCTTGTGGCCTGAACCCAAGCCGCATTGGTCACAGTGCATGCGCTGGCACAGGAGCCACTGGCTTGCAGCGGCGCAGAGCATACTTCCAATTCCATAGCTAAAGACCCTTTTTACAAAAGGGCCTCAGGCACTTTTTATCAAATACCAATGCCAAAAACTCAAATCAACCGGGTACGCGTGAAGCCAGCCGAGGCCACCATCAGATTTTGCGTGTAGGGGTCTTTGACCCGCATTGCTGCCAAATCGCCCGAACTGAGTTGTTCCACCGTTTTGCCACGCTGCATGACGATCAAGCGCTCACACAAATGGGTCACCACCGCCAGGTCGTGGCTGACCATGATGAAACTCAAGCCCCGGCGTTGACGCAAGTCTTCCAGCAGGTTAAGCACCTCGGCCTGCACCGAGGCATCCAGCGCCGAGGTGGGTTCGTCCAGCAGCAAAATTTGCGGCTCCAGAATCAGCGCACGCGCCACCGCAATGCGCTGGCGCTGCCCGCCCGAGAGCTGGTGCGGGTACCTGAAGCGAAAACCGCGGCCCAGGCCAACCTCGTCCAACGCCCGCTCAATCCGCGCCTGCTCGTTATCCAGCCCGTGAATCGCCAGCGGCTCGGCCAGAATCCGGTCGACCGTGTGGCGCGGGTGCAAGGAGCCATAGGGGTCCTGAAACACCATCTGCACCAGCCGCCGAAACGGTTTGCTGCCGGGCGCTGGCAGCGTTTGCCCGGGCTGGCCGAGCAACTGCACCGTGCCAGTTGTGGGCGCCAGCCCGCAGATGGCGCGTAACACCGTCGATTTGCCCGAGCCGGACTCGCCCACAATGCCAAAACTCTCCCCCGGGCGCACCTGAAAACTGGTGTCTGCCACGGCGACAAAGTCGCCATACTGAACATGCAAGTTTTGCACTTCCAAGCCCACCGACTGGGTGGTGTTCTTCACCGCAGTGAGCGCCTGCGCCGCATCCATCACACTCATAAAGCCCACTCCGGTTGGCGATTCAGCGTCGGCAAGGGATGACGGTCATCCCCCAGCCTGGGCAGGCAGTTGAGCAAGCCTTGGGTGTAGGGGTGTTTGGCGTTGGCCAGGCCACCAGCCTGCAACTCCTCCACCACCTTGCCCGCGTACATCACCAGAATCCGATCGCAAAAAGTAGAGACCAGTCGCAGGTCGTGCGAGACAAACACCAAGCCCATGCCGCGCTCCTCCACCAGCGCGTCCAGAATCGACAACACCTGCAACTGCACCGTCACATCCAGCGCGGAGGTGGGTTCGTCTGCGATCAACAAGTCCGGCTTGGCGATCAACATCATGGCGATCATGGCGCGCTGGCCCATGCCGCCGGAGACCTCGTGCGGGTACAGCTTGAAGACCCGCTCGGGCTTGTCGATCTGCACCGATTGGAGCGCCGCCAGCACCTGCGACCGGGCCTCGGACGCCGACACACGGGTGTGCGCCAGCAGGGTTTCCATGATCTGTTGGCCGATGGTCATCACCGGGTTGAGCGAAAACTTGGGGTCTTGCAACACCATGGCAATACGACCACCACGCAGTTCACGCCGCTGTTTGGGCGAGCAATTCAGCAGATCGACCCCATTGAAGGCAAGCCGCTTGGCGCTGACCCGGCCTTCGGGTGCGGTCAGCCCCAGGATGGCGCGCCCGGTCTGCGACTTGCCCGAGCCGGACTCGCCCACAATGCCGAGGCGCTCGCGCCCCAGTGTGAACGAGACACCGCGCACCGCTTCGACCCAGCCGCCATCGCGGTTCGGAAACGACACGCGCAGGTCGTCAACCACCAACATGGGCTCTTGGGAGGTGTTGGTCTGGTTCATTTCACGCCTTTCGGATCCAGCGCGTCGCGCAGACCGTCACCCAGCAGGTTAAACGCCAGGCTGATCAAGAAGATGGCCGCGCCGGGGGCGGCGGCCACCCACCATTGGTCGAGCACATACTGGCGGCCGTTGGCAATCATCGCGCCCCACTCCGGGCTGGGCGGCTGCGCCCCCAGGCCCAAAAAACCCAGGCCAGCGGCAGTCAGGATGATGCCCGCCATGTCGAGCGTCACCCGCACAATCACCGAGGACACACACAGCGGCATGATGTGCCGAAACACAATGCGCCAGGGTGAAGCCCCAATCAGTTGCACCGCAGCAATAAAGTCGGTCTGACGGATGGTCAGCGTCTCGGCCCGCGCCAGGCGCGCGTAGGCAGGCCAGGAGGTGATGGCAATCGCAATCACCGCGTTTTCGATCCCCGGCCCGAGGGCCGCCACAAACGCCAGCGCCAGGATCAGCCGCGGAAACGCCAGAAAAATGTCGGTGATGCGCATCAGCATGGCGTCCACCCAGCCGCCCGCATAACCGGCCACCGTGCCCACCAGCAGGCCAATCGGCGCGGCCAGCACCGCCACCAGAAACACCACAAACAAGGTGATGCGCGAGCCAAAAATCAACCGGGAGAGGATGTCGCGTCCCTGGTCGTCGGTGCCGAGCCAGTTCACCATGGAGGGCGGCAGCAACCGCGTGGTGCGCAAGTCACCCTCAAACGGGGAGAACGGCGCCAGCTGGTTGGCAAAAATCGCCACACCCACCAGCGCCAGCACAATCAGCAAGCCCAGCAAAGCCAGCCGGTTGCGCGCAAAAATGCGCCAGCCGCCGTAGGCCCGGCCCAGCGCCGCTTGCCTGCGCGAGGACGGGTGCTCCGACATCAGCCAGGCATGTAAGCCACCGGCTTGCGCAATACTCATTTCAGGTTGACGGCTCATCGTTGACGGGTCCTCGGGTCCAGCGTGCGGTACAGCAGGTCGGACAGCAAATTCAAGCCAATGAACACCGAGCCCACCACAATGGTGCCGCCCAGCACCGCGTTCATGTCGGCGTTTTGGAGTGAATTGGTGATGTACAGGCCCAGGCCCGGCCAGGCAAACACCGTCTCGGTCAAGACCGAGCCCTCCAGCAGCCCGGCATACGACAAGGTGATCACCGTGACCAGCGGCACCATCGCGTTGCGCAAGGCGTGGCGCCAGATGATGCGTGCCTCCGACAGGCCCTTGGCGCGCGCTGCCACCACATACTCCTGGCTCAGTTCATTGAGCATGAAGGAGCGTGTCATGCGGCTGATGTAAGCCAGTGAAAAATAACCCAGCAAGCTGGCTGGCAGGATCAGGTGCGAAAACACGTTGCGAAACGCCTCCCACTGGCCCTGCATCGCGGTGTCCAGCAGCAGGATGCCGGTGCTGGGGGTGAACATGTACTCATAGGTCACATCCACCCGCCCCGGCCCGGCCACCCAGTCCAGCTTGGCGTAAAACAGCACCAGCGCCATCAAGCCCAACCAGAAAATCGGCACCGAGTAACCCACCAAGCCCATCACCCGCACCAACTGGTCAGCCAGCCCGCCACGACGCACCGCCGCCCACACACCCAACGGCACGCCGAAACCAGCGCCAATCAGGATGCCCAGCGTGGCCAGTTCAAAGGTGGCGGGAAAGGTGTGTTTGATGTCGTCGAGCACCGGGTTGGAGGTCAACACCGAGGTGCCAAAGTCGCCGCGCAGCACCTTGGCCACATAGATGCCAAACTGCTCCAGCACCGGCTTGTTCAGGCCCATCTCCTCACGCACGCGCTCCACCACCTGCACTGGGGCGTGGTCTCCCACCACCGCCAGCACCGGGTCCACCGGTATGACACGGCCAATAAAAAAGGTCACCGCCAGCAGACCCAGGTAGGTCAGCACGATGGCCAGGGCAAACCGCCCCAGGGCACGGGAAAATTTCATGAACAAAAAGGACGCCACAGCAGAGTGGCGCCAGGCAGGTTAAAGGTCAGCGTTTGGAAGCGCGGTAAACGTAGTTGGTGTCCGAGGTGGAACCAATACGGAAGCCGCTCACATTGCTGCGGTACGCGGCCACTTCGGTCTGCTGGTAGAGCATGATGAAGGGGCTGGTGGCACGGAACTCCGCCTGCATTTTTTCGTAGATGGCCTTGCGCTTGGCCGGGTCACGCTCCAACACCGCCGCATCCGCCTGCATGGACAGGGCCGGTGCGTCCCAGGCGTTGCGCCAGGCCAGTGACTTGACCTTGGCGTTGTCCGAGTTGTCGGCGTTGCGCACAAAGTCGGTATTGGAGTTCGGGTCCCAGTAGTCGGTACCCCACTGGCCGATGTACATGTCATGGGTGCGGGCGCGGTACTTGGTCAGCACCTGCTTGCCGTCGCCGGGGATGATGTCGATGTCGATGCCAGCGCGTTTGGCGGTTTGCTGGAAGGCTTCGGTGACGCCCTGCAATGGCTGCACGGTGCGCATGTCGATGGTGAGTTTGAAGCCGTTGGGGTAACCGGCCTTCTTGAGCAAGGCCTTGGCTTTGTCCACGTTCAGTTTGTAGGGACTCACCGTGCTGGCACCGAGCATCCCCACCGGTAAAAAGTTCTGGTGGATCACACCAATGTTCTTGATGATGGTGTCGCCAATGGCGGCGTAGTCCACCAGCCACTTGAGCGCCTCGCGCACCTCGGGCTTGGCCAGGATCGGGTTCTTCTGGTTCAGGCTGATGTAGTACAGCGTGCCTTTGGGGCTGGCGGTGGTTTTGATGTCTTTGTTGGCTGTCACCGCTGCCAGATCTTGTGGCGTCAGGTTGCGGGCAATGTCCACATCACCCTTTTCCAGCAACAGGCGTTGGGTGGCGGACTCTTTGATGTGGCGGTAAATCACGCGCGCCGGTTTGGCCTTGTCAGCGTAGTAGTTGTCGTTGCGCTCGAGCACCAGCACCTCGTTGGGGCGCCACTCACGCACCTTCATCGGGCCGGAACCCGCGTAGTTGGTCTTCATCCAGGCGGCACCCAGGTCGCCATTGACTTCTTTGGATAAGACCAGCTTCTTGTCCAGAATCGACCCCACGGTGGCGGTCAGGCAATTGAGCACAAAGGTGGGCGCGTAGGTCTTGTCGGTCTCGATGTTCAGGCTCAAGGAACCGGTTTGTTTGATCTTGTCTTTGACGTTGTCCTTGGTGAAACCGAATTGCCCCAGGATGAAGGCCGGGCCTTTGTCCATGATCACCGCGCGTTGCAAAGACCACACCACGTCTTCGGCACTCAGCGGGTTGCCAGAGGCAAACTTGAGGCCGGGCTTGAGCTCGAAGCTGTAGTTCTTGCCATCTTCTGAAACCTTCCAGCTCTTGGCCAGGTCGCCATACAGCTTGGACGGATCGGCCACCTCATAACGCACCAACTGGCTGTAGGTGTTGCCAATCATCTCGGAGGTGGACAGCTCAAAGGTTTCACCTGGGTCCAGGGTGATGATGTCGTCAATGGCAAAAGCCACCACCACCGTGTCGGTGGGCGTGGCCGCCAGCGCCGTTGCCGAACCCAAACTCAAGGCCAGCGCAGAAGCACCAGCGACTGCACCCAGTTGCCGACGGGTCAAGACAGGAAGAGAACTGTTCATGGATCAGACTTTCAAGTTAGAGGTGAACGTATCAAGCAACAAACAGACCAGCAAGCACGACCAAGGCGTCAACTCAGGTGGCACCCAAATCACGCGCACTCGGCTGAGCCAGGTAGAACCACTCGTTGCCAGGGGTGGCTTTGGCATTGGGAAACACAATATAACCGTCGGTACTGGCGACCACCGGCGTGCCATCGTGGCGCAGCGCCACCATCTGGCCCGCGCGCACCGGATCGAAACTGGACCAAGTGCGGACAAACGCATCATCCACATGGTGACGGTCAACCACCTGCATCAGGCGCAACAACTCCAGGTTTTGACAGGGCGGCGGCGCCAGTGCGTCCACCAGCCCCAGATGCGCCAGCGTGTTGCGAATGGCGCGGTAAGCCACGCCAGGTGCCAGCGGGTCATCATGCTGGCCACATTCCAGGGTGATGGCGTAACCGCCCTGGCTGCGCATGTATTCGGTGGTGCCCACGCCGTAGCTCGGGTCGGTGCTGAGCAGCCCGGCACGATCCTGGGCAGACGTGCGCGCCAGCCGCTGTTGCACGCCCTGCGCGTAGGTAGCGAGCCACCCCTCCACCACCCGATTGACACCCAGGCGCATGGCCAGCGCCTGCTCCTGGCGGGCCTGGGCAAACGGCTCCAGCGCACCCTGGTTGTCTTGCGGGCCCAGCATCGCAAAAGCCTGCGACGGCGCTTGAAAAGAGTGCAAATCTAATAACACATCATGCCCATCCAGCAAGGGGCAGAGCACGTTAGCTATTCTGTCCTCGTAATCTTGTGGGCTGTCTGTGGGGCGCAGGTTGCGGTTCAGATTGCGGTCGCCGTTGCGCTGCACCTTGTGGTACGCCAGTGGGTTGGTGACCGGCACAAACGTGACAGAACCACGCACCAGTTGCAACGCGCCGCTGTCCAATTCGGCCACGACCCGCTCGATGCCCCGGCTGCCCGCCACCTCGTTGCCATGTACCGCCCCCAACACAATCAGGCGCGGGCCAGAGGTCAGCGCGGCAAAACGGTGAATACGCAACTGGCTGGTTGGATAAGCCTGCACCGCAGGCTGCTTAAAGACATCAGACATCAAATACCTTCACATTCGTCAAACCATGCACCGCCGTGATGCCCAGTCCTGGTGCATCTGGCAAAGTGATCCACGGGCCATTCATGCGCATGCCGCCATCCACCGCGCTGGTGGCACACAACTGCGGGCCATCCAGGTCGATGTAAGACACCACGTCGTCAAACGCCGCTGCAAAATGTGCGGCCGCGGTCACACTGATGGCGCTCTCCAGCATACAACCCACCATGCAGGTCCGGTGGTGCAGGCGGGTCAGGTTGACCACCTCAATGGCCTGGCTGATACCCCCGGTCTTCATGAGCTTGATGTTGATGACATCGGCACTGCCACTGGCCAAGATCTGCAGCGCATCACGCGTGGAGAAAACCGCCTCGTCCGCCAGGATCGGGGTTAAGGTGTGGTCAGTGACAAACTTCAGACCCGCCACGTCTTGCGCCTTGACCGGCTGCTCCACCAGCTCCAACACCACCCCGGCTTTTTCAATGGCCTGGATCACCTGAACCGCGTGTTTGGGCGTCCACCCCTGGTTGGCATCCAGGCGCAACGCCACATGGTCGCCGACGGCACGCTCAATGGCCAGCACACTCTCCACATCGTCCTGCCAGGTGTGCCCACCCACCTTGATCTTGAGACAGTCAAAACCATCTGCCACAGCGCGCACCGCGTCTTTGACCATCACATCCAAGTCATTGACACTGATGGTGATGTCCGTCTTGATCTGAGGCTCGCCACCGCCCAGCAACTGGTACAGCGGCACCCCCATGGCTTGAGCACGCAAGTCGTACAGCGCAATTTCAAGCGCCGCTTTGAGGCTGCTGTGGTGCAGCACACAGTGATGCAACATGCTCACATTGGCATTGAAATCGGCCAGCTTGCGCCCCAACAGGCGCGGTGCTATCAGCGCCAGCGCGGCGCGCATCGAGCCCAGCAAGTCGCCCGTGACAACGGCGGTGGCGGGTGCCTCGCCATACCCGACCAGGCCGGTGTCGGTCTCGATTTGGATCACCAGGTCGTGCACCTCGGTGACGCTGCGCACCGCCGTTTTGAACGGCGTTTTGAGCGGGACCTTGATCTCACCAACAGTGATGCGCTTGATCAACATGGGGATTCCTGGGTTGATGTGCCCGAAGCGGGCGACGGCTTATGAAATAGCGTTTTATTTTTCAAATTGTAGTCAGCACGTCATCAACTCGTCACACCCTGTGCGCCTGAGCCAACGCCCAGGCAACGTGTTCACGCACCAGCGCACTGGGGTGCGCCAGACGGCTGGACAGAGCGGCTGACACACGCTGTCGGTCTGCCTCGGATGGCGCCACACGCAGGGCATTGCCCAAAGCCACCGCCACATTGCGCAGCCAGCGCTCATGGCCGATGCGCCGGATCGGGCTGCCCTCGGTAAAACGCAAAAACTCGTCCTCGGTCCAGGCAAACACCACCACCAGCGGCTGGGCCACCAGATGCGCCCGGGCGTCAAAGTCGGGCAGACGGCTGGTCTGGGCGAACTTGTTCCAGGGGCAGACCAGCTGGCAATCGTCGCAGCCATAAATGCGGTTGCCCATGGGGATGCGAAACACCTCGGGAATCGGACCGGCGTGTTCGATGCTCAGGTAAGACAGGCAGCGCCGCGCATCCAGCCGGTACGGCGCCACGATGGCCTGGGTTGGGCAGATGTCCAGGCACGCGCTGCAGTTGCCGCAATGGCTGCTGACGGGTTCGGTTGTTGGCAGCGCCACATCCACAAAAATCTCGCCCAAAAAAGCCATCGATCCGGCCTCGCGGTTGAGCACCAGGGTGTGTTTGCCGCGCCAGCCCAAGCCGCTGCGGCTGGCCAGCTCGGCTTCCAGCACCGGGGCCGAGTCGGTGAACACACGGTAGCCCAGCGGACCCATGGTTTGCACCATCTGGTCAGCGAGCTTTTGCAGCCGCTGGCGCATCACCTTGTGGTAGTCACGACCGCGGGCGTAGAGCGACACGGTGGCGGTGTCAGGCTGCTGGATTCGACCCAGCTCAATGGTTTGCCAGCTTGCGGGGGTGCTGAGCGGCAAATAGTCCATGCGGGCGGTGACCACACTCAGGGTGCCGGGCTGCAGCTCGGCCGGGCGGGCGCGTTTGAGTCCGTGGGCGGCCATGTAGGCCATCTCGCCATGCCAGTTGGCTGCCAGCCAGGCCGATAATCCGGGCTCTGCCGACGACAAGTCGACCCCGGACACGCCGATTTGGGAAAATCCCAGCTCACGTGCCCAGCCCCGAATCCTGGAAACCCAGTCCTCGCCCTCGTTATGTGTTCTGAAACTGTTCACTTGCCCATTGTAAAAACCCTTGTCTGGCCGGACGAGGTGGCCACACAGGGCTTTGCGCAGGCGCTGGCGAACCAGCCCGCGCTGCGCGACGCCTTCATCGAGTTGCGCGGCAACCTGGGTGCGGGCAAAACCACGCTGGTGCGCCACCTGCTGCGCGCTTTAGGGGTGCAGGGCCGCATCAAAAGCCCGACCTATGCGGTGGTCGAGTCGTATGAGCTGCCCGATCTGACCGTGTGGCACTTTGACTTTTACCGTTTCAACGACCCGCAGGAATGGGAAGACGCCGGTTTTCGCGACATCTTTGCCAGCCCGGGCCTGAAACTGGCCGAGTGGCCAGACAAGGTGACGGGGCAACTGCCGCCGGCAGACCTGGTGGTGCAACTGGAGGCGCTGGACGACAGCTCGCGCCAGGTCATGGTGCGCGCACAAACACACAACGGCTTGGCTTTGTTATCATTTTTTGATAGCAACCAAACCAATCCATAAAAGGGCGAGAAGGTGATTTTCTCTAAATATGCGACGCAATCGGGTGGCAACAACCCACACGGAGCAGACCTGTGAAGCGCCGCGACTTTGTCCAAAGCGGGACACTGGTGTTGCTGCTGGGGGTGCAACAACTGGCACGCGGCGCGACCATTTTGGCGGTGCGGGTGTGGCCCGCGCCGGAGTATTCGCGGGTCACCATCGAATCCGATGCGCTGCTGACCTTCACCCAGAACTTCATCCCCAACCCACCGCGCCTGGCGGTGGATGTGCGTGGCGTTGACCTGAACCCGGCCCTCAAAGAGCTGGTGGCCAAGGTCGGCCCGACCGACCCAACCATCAATGGCATCCGCGTTGGCCAGTTCGGCCCCGGCGTGGTGCGCCTGGTGGTGGACCTGAAACAACCAGTGGCGCCGCAGGTGTTCAACCTGCAACCGGTGGCTGCCTACAAACACCGGCTGGTGTTTGACCTATACCCCACCGTGGTGGCCGACCCGCTGGAGCAACTGATTGCCGAGCGCATGAAAGACGCCACCAGCGCGCAACCCCAGCCGCCCAAAACACCCCCAGCCGCCGACCCGCTGGGTGAGCTGATTGCCCAGAAAGCAGACAAGACCAAACCCGCCGCCCTGCCCGCCAAACCCGGCAGCAGCCAGCCCCAAAACACTAGTACAACTGTAGCTACCAGCCCAGGATCTACGGGGGCTAGCGGCCAAAAAGGCTTAGCAAACCAGGATGGCCCGTTCATGTCGGTGCCACGCCCGCAAACCACTGACCGGCTGATCATCATCGCGCTGGACCCGGGTCACGGCGGCGAAGACCCGGGCGCCGTCGGCCCCGGTGGCACCCGCGAAAAAGACGTGGTGCTGCGCCTGGCACACCGGCTGCGCGAACGCATCAACAACAGCACCGTCAACGGCAACGCCATGCGTGTTTTCATGACCCGTGACTCCGACTTCTTTGTGCCGCTGGGCGTGCGGGTGGACAAGGCGCGGCGCGTGCAGGCCGACCTGTTCATCAGTTTGCACGCCGATGCGTTTTTCACGCCCAACCCGCAAGGCGCCAGCGTGTTTGCGCTGAGCCAGGGCGGCGCCTCCAGCTCGGCGGCGCGCTGGATGGCGAACAAGGAAAACAAGGCCGATTTGATTGGTGGCCTCAACGTCAAAGCCAAAGACGCCCAAGTCACCCGTGCGCTGCTGGACATGAGCACCACCGCCCAGATCAAAGACAGCCTGCAACTGGGCGGCGCCATGCTGAGCGAGATCAAGCGCGTGGGCAAGTTGCACAAAGCCAAGGTGGAACAGGCGGCGTTTGCGGTGCTCAAAGCCCCCGACATTCCCAGCGTGCTGGTGGAGGCCGCCTTCATCAGCAACCCGGAGGAAGAAACCAAACTCAACAGTGATGCCTACCAGGAGCAACTGGCCGACGCGCTGATGAAAGGCATTGAAGGTTATTTCGCCAGGAACCCGCCGCTGGCGCGCAACCGCAGCGTGTAAACGCCGCTTGGGCTGGCGTTTGGCCGCCTTCAGGGTTAACCCCGAGTTTGGAATTTCGCCACAAAATAGGCGGCACTGACAGCTTTTTCAGGGTGCCCACACTGTTTTATGGCCCAGACCATGCCCCCAACCCAGATCGACTTGCGCCACGCCATCTTTGCCAAAACGGCCATCGGTCAGCACGAGATAGCCACCCGCGCCATGGGTCTGGCACCGCTGACTCGGCGGCTGCTGATCCTGGTGGACGGCAAACGCAGTGGCCAGGAACTGGCGGTGTTTGTGGACGGGCACCCGGTGGACGACTTGCTGCGTGAGTTGCTGACCCGGCAATGTATCGAAGCGCTGGCCGCCAACACGGCAACGGCGCCCGACAACGCCGCTCCCTCCCGCGGGCCGCAGGATGCCCTGACAGGCTTGCCCGCGCCAGAGCATCGCAGCGCCGCCGAGCTGGAGATGGCACGCCACTTCATGATCAACACCCTCAACATGGCATTTGGGCAAAACATGCGGATGTCGCTTGTCAAAGCCATTGACGACAGCGCCACCGTGTCCGAACTCAGGCAGGTCTATCCGCTGTGGCTCAGCACCATGGCCAGCAGCCGCAGCGCTGCCAAAGAGCTACCCGCACTCCAGAGCAAGCTGTTTCGGGTGCTTTAAGGCTCACAGCCACGGAATTTGCAGATCAGCGCGCGCCCTGCTTTGGGCAATGCGCAGCGCATTGGGCGCGTCGGTGCTGGCGATCCAGTCGCGCGCCTGTTGCTCGGTGCGGCCAAAACGCATGTGCCGCGCGAGCAAGCGGCTGGCACGCAGGTCGTCAGGCACATCCAGATACCAGGTCTCGTCCAGCACCTCGGCGAGCTGGCACCACGGCGCGTCTTCGAGCAACAGGTAATTGCCTTCGGTGAGGATCAGCTGGGTTTGCGGCAGCACCGCAATCGCGCCGGCAATCGCTTCTTCGGCCTCGCGCCGGTACTCGGGGGCGTACACCACCTCATCGGCCGACTGGCTCTGGATGCGGCGCAGCAGGTTGACATAACCGGCCGCATCAAAGGTGTCAGGTGCGCCCTTGCGGCTGCGCCGCCCCAGGCGCACCAGTTCGCTGTTGGCAAGGTGAAAGCCGTCCATCGGCACCACCTGCACGACCTCACCAAACTGCGCCTGAATGGCCTGGGCCAGCGTCGACTTGCCCGCACCGGGTGCCGCGGCGATGCCAAGCATCTTGCGGCTGCCACTGGCCAAAAGTTGGGCGATGCGTTGCAGGCAGATATCAGGCACAGAAAGCGTCAGCGGCGGTTGAGGTTTCATGTCTTTTTGCTATTAAATAATTAGCATTGTATGCAATATGAATAAGGACTAGAGGCATATTTGCCCCATAGATGATAGGTCAACCCAGTGGTGCGCGTGAGACTGACACATCCGATTAATCTGCTTGTATGACAATCAGCGCCTTTGCAACGGCCCGCTGACATTCGGCAGACCTGAAACCGACTTGATCCAGACATGAACAGCACCTCTCCACAATTGATCATCGCCAAGCAGCCTGGGCTGGGCTGGATCGATGCACTGGTCTTACTCACCCTGTTCGGGCTGCTCTGGAGCGTGCTGCATTTTGGGCACGGCATGCTGGTGGCATTCAACCCCAGCGCAGCGCCTGACCTGGATATGTCTACCGGCCAGATTCCGTACTACGCCGGTCGCACCTTGCTGCGCATGTGGATCGCCTTTTGCTTCTCGCTGTTCTTCGCGATTTTGCTGGGTTATCTCGCGGCCAAAAATGCTGTGGCGCGTGCCGTGATCCTGCCAACCCTGGATGTTTTGCAGTCGGTCCCGGTGCTGGGCTTCTTGTCTGCCACGGTGTCAGGTTTCATGGCGCTGTTTCCTGGCAACCTGCTGGGCGTGGAATGCGCGGCCATCTTTGCGATTTTTACCGGCCAGGTGTGGAACATGGCGTTTGGTTTCTACCACTCGATGGTGACCATCCCCGCGGACATGCAAGAGGCCGCCTCCACCTACGGCCTGACGCGCTGGCAGCGTTTTCGCACGGTGGAGTTGCCCGCTTCGGCGCACAGCCTGATCTGGAACTCGATGATGTCGTTTGGCGGTGGCTGGTTTTTTGTCGCCCAGAGCGAAGCCATCAGCGTGATGAACAAGGACATCAAGTTGCCCGGCCTGGGCTCCTACATGGCCAGCGCCATTGAGCACGGCGACAACCATGCCGCCCTGTTGGCCGTGCTGGCGATGCTGGCACTGATCTTGTTGAGCGACCAGTTGGTCTGGCGCCCGCTGCTGGTGTGGGCCGACAAGTTCAAGATCGAGTTGACCGAGTCGAGCCAGACGCCAACCTCCTGGGTGTTCAACCTACTCAGCGGCGCGCAAGTTTTCCAATGGCTGGGGTTGCATGTGGGGCACCCCATGCAAGATGCGTTGCAGCGGGCGTTCAAGCGAGTGCGCCCACCCGTCAGGCACCGCGCGACCTCTGATGCGGTGAATTGGCCACTGCGCCTGGCCAGCCTGGTGGTGGTGGGCTGGCTGGGTTACGAAGCGCTTCTGGGTCTATTTGCCGCCATTGCCACCTTGCATGGCGCGCTCAGCCTGAGCACGGTCGGCCACATTGTGTGGCTGGGCTTCTTGACACTGCTGCGGGTGCTGGCCATGACGGTGCTGGCCACCTTGATCTGGACTCCGATTGGGGTGTGGATCGGCTTTCACCCGAAAGCAGCCCGTTTTGCCCAGCCGCTGGCACAGATCGGTGCCTCGTTCCCGGTCAACATGACCTTTCCGGTGGTGGTGGGCTTTTTTGTGGCCAGCGGCACCTCGATGAACTGGGGCAGCATTTTGCTGATTGCCATGGGCACGCAGTGGTACATCCTGTTCAACGTGATTGCCGGGGCCATGGCCATTCCCAACGAGATGAAGGAAGTGGCCAGCATGTATGGCTTGCGCCGCTGGCAACTGTGGCGCACGCTGATCCTGCCAGCGATCTTTCCGTTCTGGGTCACCGGCGCCTGCACGGCGGCGGGTGGCGCCTGGAACGCCAGCATCGTGGCCGAATACGCCACCTGGGGCGACACCACACTCAAAGCAGATGGCCTGGGCGCGTTTATTGCCGACGTCACCAAAAGCGGCAACACCGCGCTGATCATCGTCAGCATTGCGGTGATGTCTTTGTTTGTGGTGGCCATGAACAAACTGGTGTGGCGCAGACTCTATGGCTTTGCCGAACGCCGCTTCCGCCTCGACTGATTCAACTCCATTTCGACTCCGCATGAACAAGCTCACACCCACCGACACCTCCGCGCCGCCGATTGCCGAACTGCGCGGTGTTTTCAAGTCCTTCAACACCACCGGCGGGCACGAGCTCAAGGTGCTCGACCAGATCGATATTGCCGTGCACGAGGGGGAACTGCTGGCGCTGCTGGGGCAGTCCGGCTCGGGCAAATCGACCATCCTGCGCTGCCTGACCGGGCTGGTCAAACCCAGCTCCGGGCGGGTGCTGCACAACGGCGAAACCCTGCAAGGCATCAACGAGGATGCCTCGGTGGTGTTTCAGACCTTTGCCCTCTACCCGTGGCTGACGGTGGCGCAAAACGTGGCGGTGGGGCTGATGTCGCGCCAGCTCAGCCGCGCTGAACGCGATGCGGCGGTGGACCGGGCCATTGAGATGATCGGCTTGAGCAACTACCACGCGGCTTACCCGCGTGAACTCTCAGGTGGCATGCGCCAACGTGTGGGCATGGCGCGTGCGCTGGTATCGCAGCCGCGCCTGCTGTGCCTGGACGAAGCCTTCAGCGCACTGGATGTGCTGACCGCAGAGAACTTGCGCCAAGAGTTGATCAGCCTGTGGCGCTCGCCCGACACCGGCTTGCGCTCGATTTTCATGGTGACACACAGCATTGCCGAGGCGGTGGAGATGGCCACCCGCATCGTGGTGCTGTTTCCGCGCCCGGGACGCTTGGGCCTGGTGCTGGACAACCCGCTGCCGTATCCGCGTGACAGCAAAGACCCCGAGTTCCAGCGCCTGGTCAGCCTGATCCATGACTGCATCACCACCACCACCCTGCCTGACCTGCCGCTGGAAGCGCCAGTGGCTGGCCAGCCGCTGTCACGCGCGCGCAACCGCATGGAGTCGATCCCGCTGGTGCCGGTGGGGCAAATCCTGGGGTTGCTGACCATCTTGCACGACTCACCCGAGTTGTCGAACATCTACGACATCTCGGACGAAGTTGGCAAAGAGTTTGGCGAGACCATCGCCCTGGTGAAAGCCGCCGAAATTCTGGGGCTGGTGGAAACCCCCAAACAGGAGGTACGGTTTACCGAGCTGGGCAAACGCTTTGTCGCCGCCGACCGCGAACAGCGGCACGCCATTTTCTCGGCACAGGTCTACACGCTGCGCCTGTTTCACATCATCATCGCGCTGCTGGAAGAGTTCGAAGAGGTGGAGGCCGAGCGCATCATCAAAGACATCAGCAGCGCCCTGCCCTATGACAACCCCGAAAAGACCTTCCAGACCATGATCGCCTGGGGCCGCTACGCCGGGCTGATGGACTTCAACGCCAAAACCGGCATGGTGTTCGTCCCCAAAAATGACGAGGTGACCGAAGACAACCCGTGATGCGTCAACGCGACTGCGCCGCCGGCTGCTCCTGAAAAGTCAGCGGCACGGTGCGCAAACGCTCTTGCACCTCGGAGAGCGTCGGCGGCACGCAGCCGCGCTGCATCACACACAAACTGGCGCTGGTGATGGCGCCAGACAGCAATGCCCGCGCCTGATCGGACGTGACACGGGCCGCACCCCAGTCCGATGGCAAGCGCTGCTGCAACATCGCCGCCACCCAACCTGCCAGAAAACAGTCCCCTGCACCCACGGTGTCCACCACCGCAACGGGCGCCAGTTCGCAGGCCTCAAAGACCTGACCGTAGCGCGTCAGCAAGGCGGCGCCCTGGCTGCCCAAGGTCACGGCTATGACGCTGGCACGGCTGCCCTGCAGCAGCAAACGCGCCTGGGCCAAGGGGCTGACGCCGGGCAAAGCCAGGCAACGCAGGTCTTCGTCACTGACCTTGATGACATCGGCAAATTGCAGCGCAGCCAGCACATGGCGGCGGTACAGATCCAGGTTGGGCATGACCGAGGGGCGCAGGTTGGCGTCGATCACCACCGTGCGCCCCGCTTGGCGCTGGGCCGCCAGCCACGGCAGGTAGGTCTCGGCATCGTCGGGCGACAGAGCCAACGCGCCGGTACACACCACCGACAGGCTTTCGGCTTCTCGGCACGCCTGCGTCAAAGCCACCGCGCTGGTAGCGCGATCGGCCACACCCTCGCGGTAAAAAGCGTAGTCCGGGTGGCCATCGGCGTCCAGGTTCACCACCGCCAGCGAGGTGACTTGCTGCACCGGATCGGGCAGCGCCAGAGACACGCCGTCCTGCACCAAGGCGCCAGCCAATTGGCGACCAAAGCGGTCTTTGGACAGTGGGTTGAGGTACAGCGTGGGAACGCCCTGGCGCGCCAGCGCACGGGCCAAGTTGTACACCGCGCCCCCCAAGCACGGCTCAAAACGACCGTCCGCACCGGCAATCAGGTCGATCAGCGCCTCTCCAGCCGCAGCCACTTGGATGAGGGAATCTATTTGAGACAGCTTAGGGTTTTCCATAACTAAAACAACTTGATTTAATAACTTTGCAAAGACTATATTTCAGCCACGCTGATCCAACAAGCGTAATTACCCGGGGAGACACCGGGGGAAAAACAAAGTGAAGACATCTCAACCTGACCACAAGGTCACTCTTTGAAGGAAGACCATGAAGTTCTCAACTCCCCTGATCCTGAGCGCCCTGACGATGGCCGTGGGCACTGCCTTGGCCGCCGATGCCCCGGTGATCGGTCTGATCACCAAAACCGAAACCAACCCCTTTTTCGTCAAGATGAAGGAAGGCGCCAAAGCCGAGGCCGAAAAAGCGGGCGCCAAGCTGATGTCGGCTGCGGGCAAGATCGACGGCGACACCGCTGGCCAGATCACCGCGCTGGAGAACATGGCCTCGGCCGGGGCCAAAACCATCATGATCACCTCAGCCGGTGACGCCATCATTCCAACCGTCAAGAAAATCCAGGCCAAGGGCGTGCAGGTGATTGCGTTGGACAGCCCGTTTGACGGTGCCGACGCGTTATTTGCCACCGACAACTACAAGGCCGGGGTACTGATTGGCCAATACGCCAAGGCCGCGATGGCGGGCAAACCGGTCAAGATCGCGATGCTCGACCTGTTCCCAGGGCACCCGGTGGGGGCACAACGCCACAACGGCTTCATGAGTGGCTTTGGCCTGAAGGCCAATGACGCCAAGTCCAACGAACTCTCCACCGCACCCGAAATCGTCTGCGCCAACGACACCAACGGCGACCGCGCCAAGGGCCAGACTGCGATGGAAAACTGCCTGCAAAAAGATCCAGGCATCAACGTGGTCTACACCATTAATGAACCGGCTGCCGCTGGCGCCTACAACGCGCTGAAAAAAGCCGGCAAGGAAAAAGGTGTGCTGATCCTCTCTGTGGACGGCGGCTGCCAGGGCATCAAGGACACCGAGGCCGGCATCATCACCGCCACCTCGCAGCAATACCCGCTCAAGATGGCCTCGATGGGTGTGGCCGCAGGTGTGGAATACGCCAAGACCGGCAAAAAAGCCAGCGGTTATGTCGACACCGGCGTGACGCTGATCGCCAAGACCGCCATCGCCGGGGTCGACAGCAAAGACACCAAGGTCGGTCTGGACCTGTGCTGGGGCAACAAATAAGCCGCTGAACCCGGCGGCACAAACAGCATGGTGGGCAAGTTCCACCCTGCTGGCCGCTTTGGACCCGAGCCAGATGTGGTTTGGGCATCCAGCACCCGGCCAACACAAGCGCATTTGTTTGTGACCGCGCTTTCCTTGTCCTTAGTCACCGAGACCTTGCCCATGAACCCATCCAAGTCCACCATTCCCTGGGGCGCCCTGGGGCCCTGGATCGCGCTGGCACTGACCTGCCTGTTTTTCACCACCCAGTCCAGCCGTTTCCTGAGTGGTGAAAACCTCTCGCTGGTGCTGCAGCAGGTGATGGTGGTGGGGGTGATTGCGATTGGCCAGTCCCTGGTCATCCTGACCGCTGGCATCGATTTGTCATGTGGCATGGTGATGGCCCTGGGTGGGGTGGTCATGACCAAATTTGCCGTGGATTACGGCATGAACCCGTATCTGGCCATCGTCTGCGGCCTGCTGGTCACCACCGCTGCCGGGCTGCTCAACGGCCTGCTGGTGACACGCATGAAACTGCCGCCCTTCATCGTGACGCTGGGCACCCTGAACATCGCCTTTGCCATCACCCAGATTTATTCCGAGGCGCAGACCATCACCAACCTGCCCCCGGCCATGACTTTTCTGGGCAACACCTTCAACATGGGCAGCACCGAAATCAGCCTGGGCACGGTGGTCATGCTGATGTTGTATGCGCTGGCCTGGTTTGTTTTGCGCGAAACCGCGCCCGGTCGCCACCTCTACGCCGTAGGCAACAACCCGGAAGCGGCCCGCCTGACCGGCATCAGCGTGAACAAAGTGCTGCTGATGGTGTACGCGCTGGCCGGTCTGTTTTACGGCATCGCCGCGCTGCTGTCGGTGGCCCGCACCGGTGTGGGTGACCCCAATGCGGGCACCACCGAAAACCTGGACGCCATCACCGCCGTGGTGCTGGGCGGCACCAGCCTGTTTGGTGGGCGCGGCATCATTCTGGGCTCGCTGGTGGGCGCGGTGATTGTGGGTGTGTTTCGCAACGGCCTGACGCTGATGGGCGTGGCCTCGGTTTACCAGACGCTGATCACGGGTGTGCTGGTGATTCTGGCGGTAGCGGCCGATCAGATGTCGCGCAAAGGGGGTCGGTGATGAGCACTAATTTTCAAGCCAAGGGGCAGCCCTCACCCCAACCCTCTCCCAGCGGGAGAGGGAGCGATGCGCCCCTGGTCATGCAGGCCAAGGGCATTGTCAAACGGTTTGGCCAGGTGGTGGCGCTGGACGGTGTCGACTTCGAGTTGCGGGCCGGGGAAATCCTGGCGGTGATTGGGGACAACGGCGCGGGCAAGTCCTCCTTGATCAAGGTGCTGTCCGGCGCCAACACGCCCGACGAGGGCGAGGTGCTGCTGGATGGCCTACCGGTGCACTTCAGGTCACCGATTGACGCGCGCCGCGCCGGGATCGAGACCGTTTACCAAGACCTGGCGGTGGCCCCCGCCATGAGCATCGCCGAAAACCTGTTTCTGGGGCGCGAGATTTTGCGCCCGGGTTTTATCGGCCAACTGCTGCACCTGCTCGATAAGAAAGAAATGCTGAACCAGGCCATCGCCCGTATGAACGACCTCAAAGTGGGCATCCGATCCATGACCCAGGCGGTGGAAACCCTCTCGGGCGGCCAGCGCCAGTGTGTGGCGGTGGCGCGGGCGGCGGCATTTGCCCAGCATGTGGTGATCATGGATGAACCCACCGCCGCACTCGGCGTGAAAGAAGGCAACATGGTGCTGGAGCTGATCCGCCGGGTGCGTGACAAGGGGCTGCCGGTGATTTTGATCAGCCACAATATGCCCCATGTGTTTGAGGTGGCGGACCGTATCCATATCCAGCGCCTGGGAAAACGCGCCGCCGTGGTCAACCCCAAAACCATCAGCATGAGTGACACGGTGGCAGTGATGACCGGTGCCAAAACGGTGGACGAGTTACCCGCCGAAGCACTGGCTTGATCACACCCACAGAAAGACTTGCATGCTCAAAGGAATCGACCCGCTGCTCACCCCTGAGCTGCTGAAAATCTTGATGGAAATGGGCCACGACGAGGCCCTGGTATTGGCAGACGCCAACTTCAGCGCCACCCGTTTTGCGCCTGGCAAACCCATCATCCGCTTGCCAGGCAGTTCCATGCTGCAGGTGGTGCGCGCTGTCACCTCGCTCTTTCCGCTCGCGGCCGACGTAGACCATCCGGTGGGTTTCATGGGGGTCAGTGGCCAGAGCGCAGATTACCGCTCAGCCCTGCAGCGCGAGGTGATCGAGATCATCCGCCCCGAATTGCTGCCCCACCAAAGCGTGGAAAGCATCGAGCGCTATGCTTTTTATGAGCGCACCCGCACGGCCCATGCGGTCGTGTTGACGGGTGAGCTGCAGCCATTTGGCAACTTCATTTTGCGCAAAGGGGTGATCGGCGAAGAGCTGAGGCCATGACACCCGACAACGCCCTCACACCAGCGCCCCAACTGCTGCGCCCGCGTGGCTCCAACCAAGTGGGCATGCGCCAGTTCAATGAGCGCGTGGTGCTGCAGGCGATTCGGCTCAACGGTTGCCTGCCCAAGGCCGATTTGGCGCGCCTGACCGGGCTCACAGCGCAAACCATCGGCCTGATCACCACCCGGCTCGAAGACGACGGCCTGGTGCTCAAACAAAGCCCGGTGCGCGGGCGCATCGGCCAGCCCTCGATCCCGCTGGCGCTGAACCCCGACGGCGCGTTTTCGATGGGCATCAAGATTGGCCGGCGCAACGCGGAGTGGATGCTGGTGGACTTCACCGGCCAGGTGCGTGAGCGCCGCAGGCTGGACTACGCCTTTCCCGACATCGCCAGCCTGCTGCCCACCGTGACCGAGCACCTGCAGGCCCTGCACAGTTCACTCGGGACTTTCAGCGACCGGCTGGTTGGCATTGGCCTGGCTGCGCCGTTTCAAATGGGTGGCTGGCACCGCATGCTGGGTTTGTCGCAGGCACAGTCCGACGCCTGGAACCAGATCGACCTGCGCGCCCAGGTGCAGGCCATGACCGAGGTGCCGGTGAGCTTCACCAAAGACACCTCGGCCGCCTGTGTGGCCGAACTGGTGGCCGGGCGCGGGCGTGATCTGAAGAATTTTCTGTACCTGTTTGTCGACACCTTTGTCGGCGGCGGGCTGGTGATCAACTCGCACCTGCATGGTGGCTTGCACGGCAACGCGGGGGCGGTGGCCTCACTGCCGATGGGCTTGGTGCAACACGCCCAAACGCCTGAACAGCTGATCAGCCATGCCTCGCTGTGGGAGCTGGAGCAGCGTTTGTCAGCCCAGCAGCTCGACCCTGACGCAGCTTACGACGAACGCGCCCTGGCGCCGACGTTCGCGCCCGAAACACGCGCCTGGATCGCCCGCGCCGCCAACGCCCTGGCCCACACGGTGATCAGCGGCACCGCATTCCTGGACATTGACGCGGTGGTGATCGACGGCTCCTTCAGCCGCAGCCTGCTCTCGGAGCTGATCGCCGCTACCCAGGACGCGCTGCGCCACTACAACTGGGAAGGTTTATGGAGCGCCAACGTGATCGCCGGTGAGGTTGGCCCCGACGCGCGGGCATTGGGCGGCGCGTTGCTGCCACTGCATGTCAACTTTTCACCGGACCGCGAGGTGTTCCTGAAGGTGTCGCGGTGAGCCGCGCCCCAGAGGTGGCTCAACCCGCGCGGCTGCACGGCCTGCCGGCGCTGGTAACACCGCACACCCGTCTGCTGGTGCTGGGCAGTTTTCCGGGGGCCACCTCGCTGACGCACCAGCAGTATTACGCCCACCCGCAAAATGCCTTCTGGCGCATTCTTCAAGCCATTTTGGCCTCTAGCCCTTATGAAATAAGGGGAGATAGCTATCAAAATCGTATCGACTGGATGCTCAGCAAAGGCATCGGGCTGTGGGATGTGTATGCCTCCTGCGAACGTGTTGGCAGCCTGGACAGCGCCATCCAGCAGCCCCAGGCCAATGACCTGGCGGGTTTGGTGCAGCGCTGCCCGCAACTGCAGGTGATTGCCCACAACGGTGGCGAGAGCTTCAAACATGCCAACCTGACCCGCAGCCTGGGTTTACCGGTTTACCGCCTGCCCTCCACCAGCCCGGCCAACGCCAGTTGGTCGTTTGAGCGCAAGCTGGCGGCCTGGCGCGAGGTGTTTGGTCTGGCGGGTCTGTTGTGAGGTTAAGCGGCGGCACACTCACACAGCTTGTGAGCTGAGGCAGCCCAATCCTTCCAGCGTGAGCTGCACCGCCTGCTCCAGCGGCGTGTGGGGTTCTTGACCAAGCAGCGCCAGCAATTTGCCATTGTTCATACTCACCGGCTGCTGCCAGAGGTAACGCATCTCGCGCAATTCGCGCAAGGTCGAAACAAACGGCGAGGCCAGCGTGATGAGCCACCAGGGGAAAGCGCGCAGTGTTGGCTTGGCGCCACCGTGGCGCAGCACCACGCGACTGATGGCTGCGGCCATCTGGGTGCCATCGGCATCCCAATGGCCCGCCGTGTGGAAGCTGGCAAACGGCGCCAACTGGTCGCGCCGCTGCAGCAACGCCACCATGGTGCGTGCCACATCGGGCACATAAGACCATTGGTGCCCCACACCTCGAGAACCGGGCAGATAGACCCGCTTGACCGGCTGCCCAGGCTTGACCAAACCTTGCGCAAACCAGCTGTTGCCGACCTGAGGGCCAAAAAAATCACCGGCACGCACCACCAACACCCGACACCCCTGCTGGCTGGCCAGTTGCAGCCGGTCTTCCAGCGCCACACGGATCGCCCCCTTGCGGGTCAGCGGCTGCTGCGGCGAGTCTTCCTGCAACACCGGAAAGACGCTGGGGCCATAGTTGTAGACCGTGCCCGGCAGCACAATGGTGGCGCCCTGGGCGCGCGCGGCGGCAATCGTGTTGTCGATCATTGGCAACACCAGCTCGGCCCAGCGTTGGTAACCCGGCGGGTTGACCGCATGCACGATCACCGAGCAACCCACCGCCGCCGCCAGCACATCGGCACGGTTCATCACGTCACCGGCCACCCAGTCCAGACCTTCCTGCGGCGCCCCAGCCGGTGGGCTGCCCCGGCGCAGCGCGCGCACTTGCCAGCCTGCGGCGAGCAGCTGTCGCGCCACCTCCCCACCAATGCCACCGGTGGCACCCAGTACCAAAACCCTTGAGTTGTCCATCTTCGAGCCGCTTTCAGCTTGTGTTGTGATGGTTGGAGTGTGAAAGGTATGGCATTACAAAGCAATTGAGCAACATGTCACAATCTCTATGCATAAATGTATGGATAACAACATCGGCTGGGAGCTCTACCGGTCTTACTTGAGCGTATTAAAAGAAGGTTCCCTCTCGGGTGCGGCGCGTGCTTTAGGCATTGCCCAGCCGACGGTGGGGCGGCATGTCGACGCGTTGGAGAAATCACTCGGCTTGGCGCTGTTCATCCGCTCTCAGCATGGACTGTTGCCCACCGAGGCGGCGCTGGCCTTGCAAGGTTTTGCGCAGGCCATGGACAGTTCGGCAGCGGCCATCCAGCGCGCGGCGGCCAGCCAGGGTGCAGGTGTCCAAGGCACGGTGCGCATCACCGCCAGTGAGATGATGGGGCTGGAGGTGCTGCCGCCGATCCTGGCCCAGCTTCAGCAAGAACACCCCCGATTGAAACTGGAACTGGTGTTGACCAACCAGGTTCAGGACCTGCTCAAACGGGAAGCCGATATTGCGATCCGCATGACAGCACCACAGCAGGAACAACTCATTGCACGACGGGTGGGCAGCGTGAAACTCGGTTTGCACGCCCATCAAACCTATCTCCAGCGGCGTGGCACACCCAAATCATTGGCCGATCTGTCCCAGCATGCGCTGATTGGCTTTGATGAAGAGACCCCTTTCATCCGGGCCGCGCGCAAAAACTTTTCCGTCTGGCAACGTGAAGCCTTCAGCTTGCGGGCCGACAGTGATGCCGCCCAGATGGCCATGATCCGGGCTGGCGGCGGTATTGGTATTTGCCAGCTGGCCATTGCCGCGCGTACCCCGGGGCTGATCCACCTGATGCCCGACCAGTTCGCCATGGACCTGGAGACCTGGCTGACCATGCACGAGGACTTGCGCAACACGCCTTGTTACAAGGTGACATTTGCCGCCCTGCTACAAGGTTTGGAGCAATACATTGCCGTCTAACAAGGGCTTACTGGCCAAAAGCTCTGTGCTGATCCGTCTCAAAACATTCTGGTTGTCCCGCGCTGGCAACACCCGCGGGGTGCTGCTGGTGATGCTCGCCATGTTGTGCTGGTCGGTGCTGGACGCCTGCAACAAACACCTGATGGCGCTGGGCATCGCGCCCAAACAGGTGCTGTTTTTGCAGGCCACCACGGTGCTGTTGATGGTGTCACCCTGGGTGCTGTGGACACGCGGCAAGGTGGTGGCCACCCGCAACCCACACATGCACCTGCTGCGTGGCGGCTTTATCGTGACCTCGGCCTGGTGCGCGGCCTGGGCGGTGTCGCACCTGCCGCTGGCCGAGGCCAGTGCCTATTTGATGACCGGCAGCCTGTTCATGCTGCCGCTGGGGGTGTGGCTGCTGGGCGAGCGCCCACACTGGCTGCGCTGGCTGGGGGTGGCGGTGGGCTTTGGCGGGGTGGTGACCATCCTGCACCCGGGTGTCGGCATGCTGCGTTGGGCGGCACTGGTGGCGCTGTTTGGCGCGCTGATGGAAGCCATGCTGGGAGTCGTGCTCAAAAAATACTCTGGCAAAGAGCATCCGATGGCCATCCTGGTCTGGAGCCAGACCGCCTGCTGGTTGTGTTTTGGCCTGATGAGTGGCTTCACCTTGCCAAGCCTGCCCATGGGTTTGTGGCTTTTGCTGCCGGTCATTGGGCTGGCGTCGGCAGGCATTTACCTGGCGTATTTTTTTGCCTACCGCGCCGGAGATGCCTCAGCGGTGGAGGCTGGCAGCTTCTCCATGCTGCTGTTCAGCCCGGCGCTGGGTTACCTGCTGTTTGCAGAGCAGCCGGAAGTGTCATTCTGGTTGGGCGCAGGTTTGCTGGTGTGCGGTATTGCGCTGGTAATCATCGAACCCAAACGCACCCCAGCCAGCGACGCCGCCCGCCCCGCATAAGCCAGGCGCTTGGTGTCTGGCGCGGCTGATAAAGTCAGCGCATGAACACCCACCCAGCGCCCCACTTCACCCCCGTCCCCCTTGACAAGGCCTACCGGTTGATGAACCACGGGCCCACCGTTCTGGTGTCCTGCGCCCATGCGGGCGTGGCCAATGTGATGGCGGCGGCATGGGCCATGCCGCTGGACTTTGACCCGCCCAAAGTGTCGGTGGTGATCGACAAATCCACCTTGACCCGGCAACTGGTCGAAGCCAGCGGCAGCTTTGTGCTGAACATCCCGAGCCAAGCCATCGCGCAACAGGTGCTGGGTGTGGGCACCGACTCGGCCAAAACCGTGCCCGACAAGCTGACCAAACACCATGTCGGCACCTTTGCTGCTGCCGGTGTATCGGCGCCGCTGGTTGATGGCTGTGTGGCCTGGCTGGCCTGCCAGGTGGTGCCAGAGCCGCACAACCAAGCCACTTACGACCTGTTCATTGCCACGGTGGTGGGTGCCTGGGCGGATGACCGTGTGTTCAGCAACGGCCACTGGCATTTTGACGATGCGCCAGAGGCGCTACGCACCCTGCATTACGTCGCGGGTGGCCAGTTTTTTGTCACGGGCGCCAGCCTCAACATCTGAAGGCGGCCCAAGCGGCCCGCTGCGAAACGCAAGCCCCTACCCGGCTGACTGGTAGAAGTTCAAGGCGCTGCTGGCTGACGCTGACGACACACTTGCATACTGCTGGGCGGCTTTCAACAAGGCGCTTTGCTGCAATTGCAAGATGGACGATTTGCTGCTGAGCGCCCCCATCGCGCTGCTGATGCGGCCATCACTGGCCAGCTCTTTGGTGGCCGCTTTGTCGACCAGCTGACCCAACTTGGACAGGGTGCTTTGCACATTGCCGGGCGAGGCTTTGAAAGCCGCTTCAAACTTGGCGGCATCGAGTTTCAAGCTGCCATCGCTGGCTTTGGTGAAGCCCATTTGGCGCAACTCGCTGACGCGGGAAAAATCGGCCGTCATGGCACGGGTCATGCCACGGCTGATGGTGCTCACACCACTGGTGTCGGTGGTTACCGCCTGGGTGGAAGCCACCATGCTGTTGAAGTTGCTGATAAACGCCGTCAGTGCTTGTTTCACCTGGTCACTGGTGCTGCTGTCCTTCAAGGTGGTCAGGCTTTTGGCAGATGTCTGCACCACAGACACCGCGGCCTTGAACTTGCCAAGGGTAGACAGATTGGCCGAGGCGGCATCGAGCTGCGTTTGCAGCTTGGTGGTGGACTTGGTGATGCTGGCGGCGATCGGATTGGCGGCGGCCGCAGCCTTGGTACTCTGGCTGCTGGTAGCGCTGGTGGTACTGGATGTGGCGGTGCTCAATATCTGGCTGATGTTCATGGTGTCCTGCCTCATCTGTTGACTTGGCGGCCAAAGAATGGTGTGTCAAGATTTTCCCCACGTCTGAGCCACAACAAGCCAAGAGTTGACCCCCAAAGGCCGCTCAATTCGGCAACTTGCGCCTTGACCTCCAGCCTTCGTCCAGGCCCTTCAAGCACATGTGCTTCTACCCGACAAGACACGTTTGAGGTGCTGTTGATTTGGCTCAACATCTGCTCACTTGGCCCGTTGGTTCGACTCTTTCGAGCAGGCTTTGCGCTGACCCCAATGCGATACTTATCGTGGGTTTTTATTCAGTATCACATCGGCTTGCCAGCGTGTTGAACTAGCCGATAGACCAGAGGAATAACGGCATGACGACGGGCGAAAAAACCAAGGCTCACCTTGAGGTACTGCGCGAAATGCGCAGCCGGGCAGTGCTCGGCGGGGGTCAGAAACGCATCGATCAACAACACACACGCGGCAAACTCACCGCCCGCGAACGTCTGGCCTTGCTGCTCGACGAAGGCTCTTTCCAGGAATTCGGCGCACTGGCCACCCACGATTTCAGCGCTTTTGGCCTGGACCAGCAACGCTTCCCGGGTGACGGCATCGTCACCGGTTTTGGCAAGGTCAACGGCCGCCGCGTCGCTGTGTTTGCCCAGGACTTCACGGTGATGGGTGGCTCGTTCTCCGAAGTCCAGTCCCAAAAAATCAGCCGCATCCAGGACCTGGCGCTACAAGCCGGCATCCCGGTGATTGGCCTCAACGACTCGGGCGGCGCCCGCATCCAGGAGGGGGTGCGCAGCCTGGCCGCCTACGGCGAGGTGTTTGTCCGCAATGTGATGGCATCGGGTGTGATCCCGCAAATCTCGGTCATCCTGGGCCCGTGCGCCGGTGGTGCGGTGTATTCACCGGCCTTGACCGACTTTGTCATCATGGCCGGTGAAAGTTATATGTTCCTGACCGGGCCGGAAGTGATCAAAGCCGTCACCGGTGAGCAGGTCACCGCCCAGGATCTGGGCGGCTCGGAAGTGCACATCGGGCGCAGCGGCGTGGCCCATCTGGCCGCCGACACCGAGGTTGAAGGCCTGGCCATGACCAAGCTGCTGCTGAGTTATCTGCCGCAGAACAACAACGAGGAGCCGCCCCAGATCACCCCGGAAGACCCGGTCAACCGCATGGACGAGGCGCTCAACACCCTGATCCCGGACGGTGAAAACAACCCCTACGACATCCGCGACGCGATCGAAGCGGTGTTTGACCAGGACAGCTTCTTTGAAATCCAGGCCGAATATGCCGCCAATGCGGTGATCGGTTTTGCCCGGCTCGACGGTTATTCGATTGGCGTGGTGGCCAACCAGCCGGCTTTCATGTCAGGCGCCTTGAACATCGATGCCAGCGACAAGATCGCTCGTTTCATCCGGGTCTGTGACGCGTTCAATGTGCCGATCGTGACCTTTGTGGACTGCCCGGGCTTCCTGCCTGGAACGGCCCAGGAGTACGACGGCATCATCCGCCACGGCGCCAAGATCATTTACGCCTACTGCGAAGCCACGGTGCCCAAAATCTCCATCGTCACCCGCAAAGCGATGGGTGGCGCTTACGTGGCCATGGGCTCCAAACAGATGCGCAACGACATCACCTTTGCCTGGCCGTCTGCCCAGATTGCGGTGATGGGCGCGGGCGCCGCCGTCAATGTGCTGTTTCGTGAAGAGATCAAAAAGGCAGCCGACCCCGCAGCACGTGAAAAAGAGCTGCTGGAGGAATACCGCGAGAAGTTCTTCAACCCCTACCGCGCCGCCGATGTCGGGCAAATCGACGAGGTTATTGAGCCGCGTGAGACACGGCCACGCCTGATCCGTGCGCTGGAGGTGTTGCGCACCAAGGTTCAGCAAAACCCACCCAAGAAACACGGCCTCTGCCCAGTCTGATCAAGGAGAGCTTGCTATGGAAAATTTAGCATGGGGTCTGCAGATGACGGTGCTGGGCATGGGGCTGGTGTTTGCCCTGCTGGGGCTGCTGTGGGGTTTGTTGACCCTGGTCCAGAAACTCGACAAAGAGCCGGTCACAGCCATGTCTGCCGAGACCACCAACGCACTGGCCGAGCGCATCGCTGCCGTGGCAGACGATGCCGTGGGGGCCCAAGTGCCCGGGCGCCCTGACACCGTCAACGGCATGCCCGCTGACCTGGTGGCCGCGATTCTGGTGGCGACCATGAAACACAAGTTGACCCTGCGGCGCCAGGCGGCACCGGTCATGCGCAGCTATTGGCCTGGCAGTCAACTGTTTGCCAGCCGCTGGGTCAGCACCGGGCGGGCGCGGCAAAACCATTCCTGGCAACCGAGAGGCAAATAATGCGACGTTATTCGTTGGATATCAGCGGTCGGAACTTCGTGATCGATGTGCAAGAAGTAGCCACAGACCGCTTCGAAGTGGTGGTCGGAGATACCTCGTATGAGGTCACCTTGTCGGGCGACGAGAACCTATCAGAGGCTGTCATCACGCCCGGCCTGCATCCTGGTCAGGGGCCAACAGGCAGTGCGACCAACAGCGTCGCCAAAGTCCGCAAGGCGCCTTCTGACGCCCCCACAGCCTCTCCACCAGCCCGCCCCACCGCCACCGGCCCTGGCGGCAAGAATGCGGTCAGCGCGCCCATGCCGGGAACCATCCTGGAGGTCAACGTCAAGGCAGGTGACACGCTGGAGCGGGGCCAGCAGGTGGCGATTCTGGACGCCATGAAGATGCACAACGTGATTGGCGCGCCGCGCGCAGGTGTGGTGGCCGAGGTCTGCGTGGCCGCCAACCAGAGCGTCAACCACGGCGACGTTCTGATCCGCTTTCAGGAGGGCTGAGTGATGATCGACCAAGAAACGATCAACCTGCTGCTCAAGGGGGTGACCCACGTCACCTGGCAGTCCACGGTGATGATCTGCGTGTCGTTTGTCCTGATGTACCTGGCCATCGTCAAAGACTACGAACCCCTGCTGCTGCTGCCGATTGCCGCCGGTTGCCTGCTGGCCAACCTGCCGCTGTCACCCCTGATCGCCGAGGACGGCATGCTCAAGGTGCTCTACAACATGGGCATCACCAACGAAATGTTCCCGCTGCTGATTTTTGTCGGCATCGGCGCCTTGACCGACTTTGGCCCGCTCTTGGAGAACCCGCGCCTGGTGCTGCTGGGTGCGGCGGGCCAGTTTGGCATTTTCATGACCCTGATCCTGGCGCTGCAGATTGGCTTCACCCCACAGGAAGCGGCCTCCATCGGCATCATCGGCGCGATTGACGGCCCAACCTCGATTTATGTCAGCGGCATCCTGGCGCCACACATGCTCGGGCCGATCACGGTGGCCGCGTACAGCTACATGTCGCTGGTGCCGATCATCCTGCCGCCCATCATCCGGCTGCTGACCACGCAAAAAGAGCGCCAGATCCGCATGCCCTACAGCTCGCGCAAGATCAGCCGACGTACCCGCATCCTGTTCCCGGTGGTGGTGACGGTGCTGGTGGGTACCTTGGTGCCGTTTGCCACACCCTTGATTGGCATGTTGATGCTCGGCAACCTGATGAAGGAGTCCGGCGCAGTGGAGCGGCTGACCAAGGCCTCGGCTGGCGAAATTGCCAATGCGGTGACGCTGTTTCTGGGTCTGGCCATTGGCTCGACCATGGTGGGCTCCGAGTTCCTGAAAACCAGCACGCTGGCCATTCTGGTGCTGGGCATCATCGCTTTTGCGGTGGATGCCGCCGCCGGTGTGCTGTTTGCCAAAGTACTCAACTGGATCAGCAGGGGCAAGGTCAACCCGATGATTGGTGCGGCCGGTATCAGCGCCTTTCCGATGGCGGCGCGCGTGGTGCAACGGGTCGCGCAGGAGGAAGACTTCGAGAACTTCCTGCTGATGCACGCCATGGGTGCCAACGCAGCCGGCCAGGTGGCCAGTGTGGTGGCCGGTGGTGTGCTGCTGGCGCTGATGGGCGCAGGCGGCTGAGGCCATTTTCCCAATTGACGGAGTTGCTACAGTTATTGCAGCAAGCCTTGAAAGGTACAGAAGCGGCGGGAAGCCGCCCCTCTACTGGGTTTTGCCGCGCGAGCGCCAGGCGCCCACCAGCACAAACAGGCCCGGCACCAAAATCATCGCCCAGATGATCTTGTCCAGATGCAGCTTGACCCAAGGGATATTGCCAAAGAAGTAACCCACGGTGACGATGCCACCCACCCACAAGCTGCCGCCCAACACATCAAAAAAAGTGAAGCGGCTGCGCGTCATCTTGGCCACCCCAGCCACAAAAGGCGCAAAGGTGCGCAAAAACGGCATGAATCGCGCCGCCACAATGGTGATGCCGCCGTACTTCTCGTAAAACGCGTGGGCCTGGTCAAACGCCTTCTTGTTGAACCAGCGTGAGTCTTCCCAGCCAAACACCTTGGGGCCAAAGTAGCGGCCAATGGTGTAGTTGGACTGGTTGCCCAGAATCGCCGCCGCCAGCAGCAGCGCCACCGCCAGCGGGTAACTCATCAGCCCCACACCACACATGGCGCCCACCACAAACAGCAGCGAGTCACCCGGCAAAAACGGCATGACCACCACACCGGTTTCAACAAAAATGATCACAAACAGCAGCGCATACACCCAGGCGCCATAGGTTTGCACAAACACTTCAAGGTGTTTGTCCACATGCAAAATGAAATCAAGCAGGGTCAAGAGAATGTCCATGGGGGCGGATTATCCCTGCCCGCGCCTGCCACCCACAGCATCTGGCGATGGGGCTGAGGCGGCTTTTTGCTCGCCCTGTTGCTGCCGGTAGATCACGTCAATAATGGCCCCCATCCTTTTCTGCGTCCACCTCGAACCGGCTCTGCTGAAAAAATACAATCCGCACCTCCCCAAAAAGCCACCTCTATGACTATCCTGCTACAACTTGCCGTTATTCTGATCTGCCTGTTCTACGGCGCACGCAAGGGCGGCGTGGCGCTCGGGCTGCTGGGTGGCATCGGCATCGTGATCATGACCTTTGTTTTTGGTTTGACGCCAGGCAAGCCACCGGTGGACGTGATGCTGACAATCATCGCCGTGGTGGCGGCATCGGCCACACTGCAGGCCTCGGGCGGGCTGGAGGTGCTGCTGATGGGGGCGGAGAAGCTGCTGCGACGCAACCCCAAATATGTGTCGATCCTGGCCCCCTTCACCACCGCCACGCTGACCATTTTGTGCGGCACCGGCCATGTGGTCTACACCATGTTGCCGATCATTTACGACATCGCCATCAAAAACGGCATCCGCCCCGAGCGGCCCATGGCGGCCTCGTCGATTGCCAGCCAGATGGGCATTCTGGCCAGCCCAGTGTCGGTGGCTGTGGTGTCGCTGGTCGCGTTTTTGGCCAAGGTGCCGGTCAACGGCCACGTCATTGACTTCATCCAGGTGCTGTCCATCACCATCCCGTCCACGTTGACCGGGGTGCTGATGATTGGCATCTTCAGCTGGTTCCGCGGCAAGGACCTCAAGGACGATCCAGAGTTCCAGAAACGCATTGCCGACCCGGTGCAGCGCCAGTTCATTTACGGCGAAAGCGCCACACTGATGGGCAAAACCATCTCGCGCGACCAGTGGCTGGCCATGTGGTTGTTCATTGGCTCGATTGCGGTGGTGGCGATCATGGGGGCGTTTCAGTCGCTGCGTCCGCTGGTGGGCGGCAAGCCGTTGTCGATGGTGCTGACCATCCAGATGTTCATGCTGCTGGCAGGCGCCCTGATCATTGTGCTGACCAAAACCGACCCCTCCACCATCGGCAAGACCGAGGTGTTTCGCGCTGGCATGATCGCGGTGGTGGCGGTGTTTGGCATCGCCTGGATGGCCGACACGGTGTTTGATGCCCATCTGGAAGAACTCAAGGTGGTGCTCACCGAGCTGGTCCGAACCAAACCCTGGACCTACGCCGTGGCGCTGCTGCTGGTGTCCAAACTGGTCAACTCACAGGCCGCGGCGATCAGCGCCATGGTGCCCGTGGGGCTGGCCATTGGTGTGCCACCGGGTTACATCGTGGCCTTTGCGGCGGCGTCTTACGGTTACTACGTGCTGCCGACCTACCCGAGCGACTTGGCCGCCATCCAGTTTGACCGCTCCGGCACCACCCACATCGGCAAATATGTGATCAACCACAGCTTCATCCTGCCCGGGATCATTGGCGTGAGTACCTCGTGCCTGGTCGGTTATTTGCTGGCCAAATTGACGGGGCTGATCTGACACAGCCACAGGGCATCGGATACCGGCTCATGCCCGCTGTGGGGACAAATTGACTTACCGTACCATCGTGTCCACTGCCCTGCGCCCTGGCCGCAACACACGCGACCTGGCTGCTTTTAACCGGCCACGGCCTGGCCCATGTACCTCTCCTGCTTGAACGCTCTGTGAACAACACCACCGCACCCGGCACACCCCGCCGCCCGATCCGTGAACTGCCCGACGAACTGATCAGCCAGATTGCCGCTGGCGAGGTGGTGGAACGCCCCGCCTCGGTGGTGCGCGAACTGGTCGACAACGCGCTGGACGCCGGGGCCAGCCAGATCACGGTGCGCCTGCTGGCCGGTGGCGTGCGCCTGATCAGTGTGGAAGACGACGGCGGCGGCATCCTGCCCGACGAGTTGCCGATTGCCCTCAAGCGCCACGCCACCAGCAAAATCGGCAGCCTGGCCGACCTGGAATCGGTGGGCACCATGGGGTTTCGGGGTGAAGCCTTAGCCGCTATTAACTCCATAGCTGACTGCGCAATACTTTCAAGGGCTAGCGGCCAAAATCATGCGTATTTACTAGAGGGCCAGACCGGTGAACTCAAACCGGTGGCACGCACCACCGGCACCACGGTCGAGGTCAAAGAGCTGTTCTTTTCAACCCCCGCCCGGCGCAAGTTCCTCAAAACCGACGCCACCGAACTGGCGCACTGTGTGGAAGCGGTGCGCCGCCACGCGCTGGCCCGCCCCGATGTCGGTTTTGCCATCTGGCACGAGGGCAAACTGGTCGAGCAATGGCGCCGCTGCGGTGAACTGGGTAGCCTGCCCGCGCTGGAGCAGCGTCTGGCCGATGTGCTGGGCAGTGACTTTGTGGAGCAGTCGGTGTGGGTGGACTACACCAGCAGTGCCCAAGCCGACTTTGCACCACGCATCAAGGTCTGGGGCCGCGCCGGGGTGCCCGACGCCGCCCGGTCACGCGCTGACCAGCAGTTTTGTTACGTCAACGGCCGTTTTGTGCGCGACAAGGTGGTGACCCACGCCGCCCGCAGCGCTTATGAAGACGTGTTGCACGGCCACCGCCAGCCGGTCTACGCGCTCTACATCACGATGGACCCAACCCGCGTGGATGTGAACGTGCACCCAACCAAGATCGAGGTGCGATTCCGTGACAGCCGCGATGTGCACCAAGCCGTGCGCCGCGCCGTCGACAGCGCGCTGGCGGTGCCACGCGCCGGACAGGCCGCTGGGGTTGAGGCTGCACCCCCGCCGGGCTTGCCGCCAGCCAGCCAGCCGCTGGCCAACACCACAACCGGCAGTTACACATCAAATCAGCCTCTAGCCCTTATGCCACAAGGGCAGAGAGCTATGAATTTCGAATCATCGGTAGGCCACCGTGTGAGCGACCTGGGCGCGCTGTGGGGCCGCCCGGCAGACCCTGCGCCAGCCCTGGGCGATCCAGCCACCAGCAGCGGCGCCTGGTCGGCGCCGGCCAGCGCTGGCGCACCAGCCACGCCAACGGGCGCAGCGTTCACCCCGCAAACAGCGACCAACCCTAGCCTCGCAGAAGAAACCATCTGGCCGCTGGGCCGCGCGCTGGCGCAACTGCACGGCGTCTACATCCTGGCCGAAAACACCCAGGGCCTGGTGCTGGTGGACATGCACGCCGCGCACGAGCGCATCGTCTACGAACGGCTCAAAAACCAGTTCGCCAGCCAGACGCCCGACAACGCCACGCCCAGGTTGGCCAGCCAGCCGCTGCTGATCCCCGCCACCTTTGCCGCCACCCCGACCGAAGTCGCCACCGCCGAATTGCACGCCGCCACGCTGGAGACATTGGGTCTGGAGATCACCCCGTTTTCCGCCAAAACCTTGGCGGTACGCGCGGTGCCCACCACGCTGGCGCAGGGTGACGCGGTGGAGCTGGCGCGCAGTGTGTTGGCCGAACTGAGCCAACACGACGCCAGCGGCGTCATCCAGCGCGCCCACAACGAGCTGCTGGCCACCATGGCCTGCCACGGTGCGGTGCGCGCCAACCGGCGTCTGACACTGGAAGAAATGAACGGCCTGCTGCGCCAGATGGAAGCCACCGACCGCAGCGACCAGTGCAACCATGGCCGCCCCACTTGGCGCCAGATCAGCATGCGCGAACTCGATGCGCTGTTTTTGCGCGGGCGGTAAAACACCGGCTTAACCAGCCCACGGGTGGCGGGTCAGGCCAGACAAACGCTCAACGCTGGCACAAGGCGGCAATCGCGCTGTAAGCCGCTTTCTGGGCCTGCGGCTCACGCGCATAGTGCTCATTGAGCTTGTGACCGGCACGCTGGATGATGTGGTGCTGGCGGCTGGCGCTGTTGTTGGCGCGGGTCAGGTAGGTGTGCGGAATTTCAGGCGGCACCACGCGGTCTTCTTCAGCCGACAGCACCAGCAAATGGCCGGGGTAATCTGCCACCAGGTCAAACGCATCCGACTGCACCCAACTGCCCGGTGTGCGCAAAATCTGGCTGAACTGCGGCCCAAACGGCACCTCAAACGCCTGCGTGGCGTAAGCCGCAGGAATGGCCAGACACAGCCGCGGCACCCCCAACTGGGCCGCCGCCTTGACCGCCACATACGCGCCCATGCTGAAGCCCACCAGCGCCAGCGACGCTGGCGCCAGCCCCTGGGCTTGCACCACCGCCACCACCTGCTGCACCCGCTGCTGCAGCGTGGTGCCCAACTGCGCACCACCCGTGCGGCCATGGCCCACCGCATCAAACGCCAGCGTGCCGATCTGGCGGGCGTGCAGAAAACGCCGCAACTCACCAAACCCCTGGGCGGCAGAGGTGCCACCGCCGTGCAACACCAGCGCCGTGTGGGTGGCGCCCGGCGGTGTCCACTGGGTGCCGTGCAGCAGCGTGCCCTGGAACGGCACCGCGAAGTCAATAACGTCTTGGCTCAGCATGGTTGGCTCGCACTGTGTGGACGGCAAAGCGCGGCGGGCCACTGCCGCCAAGTTGGTTGCAAATTGAATGGCAGGGTATCTTGGCCCCGCGCTTGTCCATCACTTCTGTAGCCCATTTCCAAATCTCCCATGTCTGAAATTTTCCTTCAGCGATGGCGTCCGTTACCGGTGGAAAGACAGAAGCGCCCGCTGGAAAGGCATCAGGATAAGGCCAACGTGCCCCGACAAACATGCCAAGCGCTCAGAAAGCTACATTAAAAATAGTAACTAACCCTTATTAGATAAGGGCTAGAGGCCAAAAAGCCTTGCAATCTCACAAAGCATTGCCCCGCTCGCCCCCTTAGCGCGGTTGACCACGGCCACCGCCAGCATCACGGCGTTTGCTGGTGACTTTGGAGGGTGTGGCTCAGGCTCATGCGGTCCACATCGTCGATGGACATGATGGGCGCGTACATCAGGTCGGCCGGGTCGCTGGTGCGCTTCCAGCCCATGCGCATTTCGCCCACGATGCGCAGCAGCATCTTGCCGACCCGCTCAGCCACCACCTCGTTGCTGGCTGGTGCGCCAAAGCTGGTGTAGAGCAGCCGTGCCACCGACAACACCGAGGTGTTGGCCATCGGGCTGTGGCTGGAATACTGGAACCTGAAGTTTTGACTTTTGGAATTGATGTCGCGGTTGGTCAGCACGATGTAGTACGTTCGGGGCGACACCTCACGCAACATGCGGGCAGCGCGTGCGCCCAAGGGAAAGTAATCCTCAGCCGGGTACTGGTTGGTGCCAGCAAACGGCACGATGCCATCGGACGGCATCCACAGGGTTGATTTGATCCACAGGCCGGTCACTTTGGTCAAGGCGCGGGCAATACCACCCGCCGCCTCTTCCGAAATGCCATCGGTGGGGATGATGTAAACATTGACCGCATCCACCGGGCTGGCCAGCGGCAGGTCCAGGTTCTGCGCGTTGGCGGTGAGGCAGACGGGAAAGGCTAGGAGCAGGTGGCGACGGTGCATTTGGTTCCTAACGAGATGGCTCACTGCCTGCGCTTGGGCAGATCACGCAGATTGTCCCGGGTGGTCTCGGGTTCGAAATCTACCGAGAAGACATCACCCTATTTGATCATTCTTCGGCTAAGCACTGTGACCAAAACTGCGCAGCATTGCAGCCGAACAAACAGGCGCCAACGCCACAATCCTGCGGTGCCCTTGGCGAGCCGGGTGATTACCTGTTTTAATTGGCTTGGACGATCAAAACTGGGGCCCGATGAAGCCAACAGGCTTTTATGACACCCCAGGCGATTTCCTTTTGGTGAGAGTTGTCAAAGAATAAAGACACGTCAAGGGGGTCGAGATGAAGAGTCGGTACCGATTTCGAGCGATTTTCCCGATTTTTATTCTGCTCATCGGCGGCTTGATAGCCGCTTTTGAAAGTGGCCGGATAGACGCTCAACAGGCGACTGAAAAAAATTCCCGATTTGAAGAACTCACGCGTCAGGTTGTTGCGGACCTGAGCAAGCGTCTTCAGAACTACGAATACGGATTGCGTGGTGCGCGGGGCGCCGTGATCGTTGGCGGCCCGGATGGCATCACACGGCAAAAGTTTCGGCTATACATGCAGTCGCGTGAATTGGCGCGTGAGTTCCCCGGTTCGCTCGGCTTTGGCTTTATTCGGCGGGTGGCGCCGCAACAGGAGGCGGTCTTTGTGAAAGCCGCTCGCGCAGACGGCAGCCCCGACTTTCGGATTCACCAACTCACACCACACGACGGCGAGAGGCTGGTCATTCAGTACATCGAGCCCCAGACGAGTAACCAGGCGGCGATCGGTGTGGATATTGCCTCGGAGAGCAACCGTCTGCAGGCAGCCCAGGCTGCGATGGAAACCGGTCGACCCACATTGACCAACCCCATCACGCTGGTACAAGCCAGCGGTTTGAAGCAAAAGGGTTTTTTGTTATTGTTGCCTGTCTACAAGGCTGGTGCTTTGATGGAGACGCGTCAAGATCGGCTCAACGCGGCCTGGGGTCTGGTATTCACCCCACTGGTGATTGATGACGTTATGGCAGATGCCAGCTTTCAGAGTGAGGCGTTCTCATTAGCGCTCAGCGCCGCCACCACGCAAGCTGCAAACAGCACTGAAGATCTCACCTTTTTCACCAGTGACAACTGGCAGGCAGATGCTGTGGATGGTTTGGCCGAACAACGCACCATTTATCTGTTCGGACAAGTCTGGACCTTGAAGATCAAGGCACGGCAGAAATTTGTCACCGGTCTCAATCACCTGAACCCCAAAAATGTGGGTTTGGCGATTGTGATCGCGTCAACATTGCTGGCTACGTTGGCGTATTTCGTATTAGGTGCTGCACAACGCCGTCGCCAAGAGGCGATCGAGCATTCCAAATTGGCGGCGATTGTGGACAGTTCATCGGATGCCATCATCGCCAAAGACCTGACCGGTGTGGTGACCAGCTGGAACAAAACCGCAGAGCACATTTTTGGGTACACCGCCCATGAAGCAATTGGGCATAAGCTGGCTGACCTGATCGTGCCGCTGGAATTGCAGGCGGAAGAAACGATGTTTTTGGATACGGTCGCCAAAGGCGGCGTGATCACACCACGCGACACGTTTCGACGCAAGAAAGACGGCGAATTGATCAACGCGTCGGTCTCCATATCGCCCATCTTTGACGCCAATCACCGTGTGATCGGTGCGGCCAAGACGCTGCGCGATGTAACCAGAGAGCTGCGGATGGAGGAGCGCTTCCAACTGGCGATTGCATCGGCTGGCATTGGCGTTTGGATATGGCATCTGTCCAGCAACTTGCTGCACTGGAACCAGCGCATGCGCGAGTTGTACGCCGTCCCGACGGCTGAAGGTGAGTCTGATCACCTCTATGAGGTATGGCGAGGTCGTGTCCATCCAGAAGACATTGCCATGGCTGAACACAAGTTGCAGCAACTCCTGACGGGCGACGGGGCCTACGACCCGGTTTTCCGCATTGTTCTTGATGACGGAACGATGCGATGGATTCAGGCTTCGGCGATGGTTGAGCGAGATTTCAATGGCAAGCCGATGCAAATGGTGGGCACCAACATCGACATCACAGAACAGGTCAAGAGCAAAGCGCTGTTGATTGAGCTCAATGCGTCGCTGGAAGACCAGGTGCGCCAACGCACCGCTCACTTGGAGGCGGCCAACCAGAAGCTGGAAGACCAGTCGCGCTTTATCAACACCATCACCAATGCCATACCTAGCATGATTGGTTACTGGGATGCCGGGCTGCGCTGCCGGTATGCCAATCATGCGTACCTGCAATGGTTCGGGCGCGAACCTGCTGCTTTGATCGGCCTGGCCATGCAGGATGTCTTGGGCGAAAAAGTGTTCGCTTTGAATGAGGTTTATATCCGAGCTGCGCTGCGCGGTGAGATACAGCAGTTCGAACGCACATTGATCAAGACCGATGGTTCCACTGGGTATGCGCTGGCCAGTTACATCCCGGATGTCGCCGAAGGACAGGTGCGAGGTTTTCATGTGCTTGTGACCGACGTTACCGATATCAAACAGGCCGAGTTAAGGATGGCCAGTTTGAACGGGGAGCTCGAACTAAAGCGCCAGGAAGCAGAACGAGCGACTCAGGCAAAGAGTGCGTTCCTCTCCAACATGAGCCATGAAATCCGCACACCCATGAATGGTGTGCTCGGCTTGGCTTACCTGCTGTCCAAGGCAGAACTGCCGAGCGAGGCAGCCCAATTGGTACGCAAGCTCCAGAGCTCAGGGCGGACCTTGCAGCGTATCCTCGATGACATACTGGACTACGCCAAAATTGAAGCTTCAGGCATGACGCTGGAGATGGCTGAGTTTGACCTGCAGGACATGATCAACAACGCCTCGGTCATGATGGAGGCGTCGGCTGCAGCCAAGAATCTGGAGCTGGCCATCTCGCCCCCGTTGTTCGGCATGAACCATTTGATCGGGGACCCCGTCCGCTTGGGTCAGATCATCATGAATCTGGTGGTCAATGCCATCAAGTTCACAAAAACCGGATTTGTTGCGTTGCGCATTTCTTGCCCGACCCAGGATGATGCTGAGGTCACCCTCCATTTCGAGGTGGAGGACTCTGGCATTGGCATGACCCAGGAGCAAATGGACAAGCTGTTTGTGCCGTTTCAGCAGGCCGACGTCTCCACCACGCGCCAATTTGGTGGCACCGGCTTGGGTCTGTCGATCAGCAAACGCCTGCTGGAGATGATGGGCAGTACCTTGCAGGTACAAAGTGAGCTGGGACGAGGAAGCAAGTTTTATTTTGATGTGACATTCAGGCGGGGAACCACCAGGGCGGCGCTGGTCAATGAGCTTAAAGGACTCAGTGTCGTGATTGCCGACGACAGCGAGGTCTCCCGCGATGCACTGCGAGCCACAGCAGAGAGCCTGGGTTGGACCCCCTATTTGGTGGAAACTGGCGCGGCTGCCGTGAAGCTTGTGACGGCGCGAACCGAACGCCCGACCGAGCAGTTGATCATCATTCTGGACTGGCAAATGCCGGAAATGGATGGACTGGCTGCCGCGCGCTTGATTCACGAACACATGGGCGGCACACAGGGCCCCATCATTGTGGTTGCGACGGCATTCTCTCGTGACGAGTTGGTTGCACACCCCGACATCCGTTATGCCGATGCAGTGCTGACCAAGCCGGTTACAGCGTCTGTCTTGTTTGATGCGGTCGGGACGGCCTTCAAACAGAAAAAGGGCATGACGGCAGCCCCGTTACCCGCAACGGCCCAACGCCTGAACGGCGTGCGCATCTTGGTGGTGGATGACAGTGAGGTCAACCGTGAAGTGGCTTTGCAGATTTTTGAAGGTGAAGGTGCCCATGTTGCACTGGCAGAAGATGGTCTGCAGGCCTTTAACTGGCTGATGCAGCACGCCAAAGAGGTGGACGTGGTGTTGATGGATATTCAGATGCCGGTATTGGATGGCTACGGCGCCATGGCACTGATACGCCAACAGCCGTCCTTGAGCCAGATACCGGTGGTCGCACTCACGGCTGGCGTGCTGGACTCGTCACGTAATGCGGTTTATGCCAGCGGCATGGTGGGACACATTGGCAAACCCATGGATGTGCAGGCGGCTGTACGCATGATTCTGAAAGCCACAAATCAGCCTGATGTGGGCAACTACGCGCCTGTAGACAAGGCCCCGGTTGTCATCAGCGATTTGCCTGGCCTGGCCATTGCACAAAGCTTGGATATCTGGCACAACGAGGCGCGCTACCGTCAATATCTGACGCTGTTCGCTGAAAAATATGCGCAGTTTGAGACGAGCCTTCGAACCCTTGCGCCGGTCGAGTTAAAGGCATTTGCCCACAAGTTGTGCGGCTCGGCAGGAAACCTGGGACTGCTGGATATCAGTCGTCTTTCGGGCGCGCTGGAGCGTTTCGCTGATGACGACGATCGGCGGGAGGATGCGATTGCCCAATTGAACCAAGCGTTTGTTGTCGGCTTGGCCTCATTGCGCAGTTACCTGGAAACTCAAACCCCAGAGTCTGCAGCACCGGTCACCACTGTGGAAGTTGATAAGGCAGCAGTGTTACTGCGTCAGGCCTACAAGGAACTGGCAACCCTCTCCCCCGATACCGTAGAGCCACTGTTGAGTCAGCTCAAGCAATTGGTCGGGGTGGCGCAGCAAGCGCAGTTACGCAAGGTCATTGAGGCTGTCGAGAGCTTTGATTTCCGCACCGCAGAGAATGAACTTCGTGTCTTGGCAAAAACACTGCAGATCGAATGGGAGCAGAAAGATGACTCATAGCCCAATCCTGATCGTTGACGATGAACCGCAAAACCTGGCGGTGTTGCGGCAAATTCTGTCGCCGCAATACAAGCTGATATTTGCCACCAGTGGGGCAGATGCCTTGGCAGCTGTAGCCAAGTTCAAACCCAGCCTCCTTTTGTTAGATGTCAACTTACCCGATATGTCGGGTTACGAGGTTTGTGAAACCTTACAAAAGAATCCAATCAACGCCCACATGCCAGTGATTTTTGTGACAGCCTTGTCCGACGTGGGGGAAGAGGCAAAGGGCTTTGCTGTGGGGGCGGTTGACTATCTTGTTAAACCGGTCAACCCGGTCATTGTGCGAGCCCGTGTGAAGACACAGCTGTCACTGGTGCGTGCGACTCGGCTTGAAAACAGCTACCGCGATGCCATTGCCATGTTGGGAGAGACGGGACACTACAGCGACGCGGACACAGCGGAGCATGTGTGGCGCATGGCAGCCTATGCCGGTGCCATTGCACAAGGCATGGGTCTGCCAGACGACGAGTGCCGACTCATCGAAGATGCCGCGCCTTTGCACGACACCGGAAAAATCGGCGTGCCCAGCGCCATTCTGCGCAAGCCCGGGCCACTTGATGATGCTGAGTGGGCTGTCATGAAAACCCATCCCTACATCGGGTGGAAGATACTGAGTCAAAGCGATGCCAATGTCTTTCGAGTCTCTGCCGATATCGCACTCGGGCACCACGAAAAATGGGATGGCAGTGGCTATCCGTACCAACGCGCTGGCGAGTCCATACCACTGGCGGCACGCATTGTGGCTGTTGCCGACGTGTTTGATGCGCTCAGCACCAAGCGACCCTACAAGGCCGCTTGGCCTTATGAAGATTGTCTGGATTTGATCAAGACCAGTTCAGGCAAACACTTTGATCCCCAAATCGTTCAGGCCTTCCTGGGTATCCAACCTCAAATTCTGGACATCAAGGCCAAGTGGAACCCTAGCGCGGCCGCACTGTGATGGGCGGCTTGTTTTCATACCACCTCTTGGAGCGGTTGACCACGTTCACCACCAGCAGCATCACGGGCACCTCAATCAGCACACCCACCACGGTGGCCAGGGCGGCCCCGGAGTTGAAGCCAAACAAGCTGATGGCCGCAGCCACGGCCAGCTCGAAGAAGTTGCTCGCGCCAATCAGCGCCGACGGGCAGGCAATGGCGTGTTTTTCGCCCACAGCACGGTTAAGCCAATAGGCCAGAGACGCGTTAAACACCACCTGGATCAGGATCGGCACGGCCAGCAGGGCGATGATCAGGGGTTGCTTCAAAATGGCTTCGCCCTGAAACGCGAACAGCAGCACCAGGGTGGCCAGCAGTGCGGTGATGGACCACGGGCCGATCTTGTCCATGGCGGCGTCAAAAGCGACCTGACCTTTTTGGAGCAGCGCTTTGCGCAGCAACTGAGCCAAGATCACCGGAATCACGATGTACAGCGCCACCGAGATCAGCAGCGTGGCCCACGGCACGGTGATGCTGGACAGGCCCAGCAAAAACGCCACCAACGGCGCAAAAGCCAGCACCATGATGCTGTCATTGAGCGCCACCTGGCTCAGGGTAAACAGCGGGTCACCCCCGGTGAGGCGGCTCCAGACAAACACCATGGCGGTACAGGGGGCTGCGGCCAGCAAGATCAGCCCGGCCACATAACTGTCGATCTGGTCGGGCGGCAGCAGCGGCGCGAACCAGTGGCGGATGAACAACCAGGCCAGAAACGCCATCGAAAACGGCTTGACCAGCCAGTTGACAAACAGCGTGACGCCAATGCCTTTGACATGTTGGCGCACCTCGTGCAGGGCGCCAAAATCGACCTTGAGCAACATCGGGATGATCATCACCCAGATCAAGGCCCCCACCGGCAGGTTGACCTGCGCCACCTCCAACCGGCCAATAGCCTGGAACACACCAGGCCACCATTGGCCAAGCGCAATGCCGATCACGATGCACAAGGCCACCCACACTGAGAGAAAACGCTCGAAAACACTCATGGGCGCAGCAGCGGCAGGTTTGCCGGTGACTTCACATTGCGTACTCATCGTGTTACGCCTTGCCCAGCTCACGCGCGCTGGTTTGCAGCAAGGTCTTTTCCAGCTTGTCAGCAGGCAGACTGATCAGCAACTCAAGGCGGCGTTTCAAGGCGTGCAAGGTCAAGCGGAAGGCGTCTAGCTTTTGTGCATCACTGCCCTCACCGGCTGACGGGTCGGGATAGCCCCAGTGCGCCGTGGCGGGCTGGCCGGGCCAGTAGGGGCAGACCTCGCCCGCGGCGTTGTCACACACGGTGATGACCAGATCCATATGGGGCGCATCAGGCAGGCCAAACTCGTCCCAGCTTTTGCTGTACAAGCCGTCGATGCTGATGCCAGCCTGTTGCAACACCTGCAGACCCAGCGGGTTGGGTTGCTGGTTGACACGGGGGCTGCTGCCGGCAGAAAAACCTTTGAAACGACCTCGGCCTATATGGTTCAGGATCGCTTCGGCCAGGATGCTGCGGGCTGAGTTGTGGGTGCACAGAAACAGGACGTTGAGGGGCTTGTCGGACATGTCGTGGGCCTTTGGATCAAAACAGGTGGTCGGTTGGGCAACGTCCCGTCAGGGTTGTGGTGCCAGCTCAGTGGCGGGTGCGCAGAGTTCCGGGCATAACTCCGGGTGACCCGCACAGCACTCGGCGCTCAGGTAAGCAATCAGGTCGTGCATCAAGGCCATGTTGGCGCGGTAGCGCTGAAAACGCCCTTCTTGCACCACGTTCACCAGTTGCGCATGGGTCAGCGCCTTGAGGTGAAAGGACATGTTGGTGGGTGGGATGTCCAGCGCGACACCGATTTCCCCGGCGACCATGCCTACCGGCCCAGCCTTGACAAGCAAGCGGTAAGCATCCAGGCGCACGCCAGACGACAGCGACTCAAAAACAGTGGTAGCAAGCGACTTATCCATACATTCAATATTACAACAATTATTGAACTATCACATGATGTGTCACATCCGCTGTCAATAGCTTATCTAGACGCCTGGTTATGAACCCTGTGGCGCATCAGGGACAATGCGACTTTGTAATAAATTGTTAATTTAGGTTGTGGCGGTGTTCGCGCGTTTGCCCCTTGAGGTCGGCCCGGTCATTGTTGACAGCCCGAATTCAAGCGCATGATGATCACCGAACTCTATTTCCTGCTGCCGCTGACCTTTGTCGCGGCCATGCTCAACGCGGCGATTGGCGGCGGCGGCCTGGTGTTGATACCCGGGATGCTCACGCTGTTCCCGGCGGCAGCGCCTGCCACCTTGTTCGCCACAGAAAAATGCGCCTCGGTGGCAGGCATGGCCACCGCCGCCACCCAGTACGCCCGGCGCATCAAGCTACCCTGGAGCCTGCTGCTGCTGACAGCATCCACCGCTTTTTGTGGCGCCCACCTGGGCGCACGCGCGATTGCCACCCTGCCCAGCACCTGGATCAAACCCTTTGTGGTGCTGCTGCTGGTGGTGATGCTGGTCTACACCTGGTTTCGGCCAGACTTTGGCAAGCAAGATGCCGACATCCCGGTGACACGCAACGACAAAGTGCGTGGGGTGCTGATTGGCACGGCGATTGGTTTCTACGAAGGGTTTTTTGGCCCCGGCGCGGGCAGCTTCCTGATCTTCCTGTTTGTAAAGATCTTTCACTTTGACTTCATGCGCGCCACCGCGTGTGCCAAAGTCGTCAACATGGCGACCAATCTGGGAGCACTCGCGTTTTTTATCCCGGCGGGTTATGTCAGCTTCCGACTCGCCATTCCGATGGCGGTGGCGATGATTGCGGGCTCATTTGCCGGTAGCCATCTGGCCATGAAGGGCGGCAACCTTTGGTTGCGGCGAATCTTCCTGGTGCTGGTGATCGGTTTGCTGGCGAAATTGATCTCGGATTTGGTTCGCACCCAGTTGCTGTAAACACGCGCGCCGATAGTGGCGTGCCTCACCAATGCGAGCGAAGATCCGTGCCATCCAGCCCTCAGCGGTCATGCCTGTCAAAATTGCACCTTCAACTTGCAAGCCCCTGAACATGACCCAATCGCTTCTTCGACTTTGTTTTTGCTTCTTGCTCGCGCTGTGGCTGCCTTTGAGCGGCCAGGCCCAGACGCCCGAGAAATGCGTTGCCAAAATGACCGCCCTGAAAACGCTGTTGCACGACCCAAGTTTCTCGATGATTTGGGAGGAAACCACCATGGATGATGGCAAGCCGCTGGTGGTGTCCATCACTGACAAAAATGGTGCGCTGTCGGTGGCATTCAACAAGACGTCCAAAGGACTTTGGGCTGAAATTGAAGGCGAGATTTGCCGGACGGACAAGGGGCTGGAAATCCGGTTTACCGGTGAACAAATCCATTTCGGCCCCGCTGCCAGCTGGGTGTTGCGCTACGCCCTGGGCAACGGTGGCAAGTTCACGCTGACCAAAATCAGCGACAAGCAAATGCAGGTCAGCACGACGGGTTGGAGTGGCACATTCGCCGCAGTTGAAAAGTAGTTACCAACACAGTCAAAAGGCGAAAAATGCCTGACTGTGGTACACCCCCGGCCATGAACACACCCATCAAAATTGATTTTGTCTCGGACGTTTCGTGCCCCTGGTGCGCCATTGGTCTGAAGTCCCTGGAAACTGCACTGCAACGATTGCATGGTGAGGTGCAGACCAACATCCACTTCCAGCCGTTTGAACTCAACCCGGACATGCCCGCCGAAGGGCAAGAGATCAACGAGCATCTGATCCAGAAGTATGGCTCCACCCCCGATCAACTGAAACAAGGCGAGGACACCATTCGGCAGCGTGGTGCCGCTGTGGGCTTTGAATTCAGCCAAGGCAAGCGCACGCACATCTACAACACCTTTGATGCCCACCGCCTGCTGCACTGGGCAAGCCAGGAAGGCCCACCCGGCGCGCAACACGCACTCAAGATGGCATTGTTTTCTGCCTATTTCACAGAAGGGTTGAACCCAGCTTCACACGAGGTTTTGCTGGAAAAAACTGGCGAGGCTGGACTTGATGTGGCACGCGCACGGGCGGTGCTGGAGAGTGATGCGTTTGTGACAGAAGTGCGCGAGGCCGAGCATTTCTACACCAGCCATGGCATTCGCTCGGTGCCAGCCATCATTCTGAATGACCAGCACCTGATTTCTGGCGGCCAGCCGCCAGAGGTGTTTGAGCAGGCGTTGCGGCAACTTGCGTCGCAGTCCGTCACTCAGAGCTGAGCAAGAAGGACTGCCCTCAAAGTGGCCGCCAAAGGTGTTTGAGCGGGCAAACGCTCACACCGCAGCGGTCACCACCACCTCAATCCTCCAGCCGGGTTGGGCCAAAGCAGCCTGCACTGTGGCACGCGCGGGGGTGTGACCTGGCACCACCCAGGCGTCCCAGACTTCATTCATACCGGCGTAGTCGGCCAGGTCGGCAAGAAAGATTTGGGCCATCAAAATCTTGCTTTTGTCACTGCCGACACGGGCCAGCAACGCATCCACTGCGGCAAGAACCTGTGCGGTTTGCCCCTGGATAGCCAAGCTGGCATCGGTCGCAATCTGCCCTGCCAAATAAGCCGTCCCGTTGTGTACCGCAACTTCTGACAAGCGACTGTCAACATCCAAGCGTTTGATCATCAATTTTTCCCATGTGGTGAAGTGTTTCAGAACCCAGGGAGTTTATTCACCAAAACGCAGGCCTTCTCGGGCAGTGGCTCAACAAGCTGGCTTAAAAAGTCTCCCAGTCGGACCCCTCGCTCGCAGACGCCTTGGCAGGCAGTCGTGCTGGCGCGCCAGCCGATGCAGCGGGCGAAGCTGCCTTGACCGGTGCTGTTGACTTGGCCAAGGCTGGTTTGACCGCCGGGCTTAACTTCTTGGCCCCTGCTGAGCCTGCCGTCGTGTGCCCCAGCGGCTGCGCTCGTGGGGTGAGGTCTTTGGGTGAGCGGTGTGCCATACCCAGAGCATGACCGTCGGTCTTGAAGACCGCCACCGCTTGCGCCAGTTGCTCGGCCTGGTCACGCAGGCTTTCAGCCGCCGCCGCACTTTCCTCGACCAGCGCCGCATTTTGCTGGGTCATCTGGTCCAGGTTGCCAATGGCTTGGTTGATACCCAGGATCTCTGTGCTTTGCTCGCCTGAGGCAGCGGTGATCTCGCCGATCACATCGGCCACCTTACGCACCGAATGCACGATGTCGGTCATGGTGATGCCTGCATCGGAGACCAGTTGCGTGCCTGAGGCGACTTTGTCCACCGAGGTGTTGATCAGCATTTTGATTTCTTTGGCGGCCTCGGCGCTGCGCTGGGCCAAACTGCGCACCTCGCTGGCAACAACGGCAAAGCCGCGCCCTTGTTCTCCGGCTCGGGCAGCCTCTACCGCCGCGTTCAGAGCCAGGATATTGGTCTGAAAGGCGATGCCATCGATGACGCCGATGATGTCGCTGATCTTGCGGCTGCTGTCGTTGATTTCTTCCATGGTACTGACCACTTGGCGAACTACCACGCCGCCGCGCTCGGCCACGCTGGAGGCGGTGGCTGCCAGTGAGCTGGCCTGGCGGGCGCTGTCGGCGCTGAGTTGCACGGTCTGGGTCAGGTGGTCCATGCTGGAGGCGGTGGCCTGCAGGTTGCCCGAGGTTTGTTCGGTGCGTTGGGCCAGGTCGTTGTTGCCTTGGGCGATTTCGGAGCTGGCGGTGGCGATGCTGTCGGTACTGTGGCGTACCTGGTTGACCATGGTGCCCAGGGAGGCGTTCATGCTCGACAGAGACTTCATGAGGTCGCCAAATTCGTCACCGCGTGTGGTGTCGATGTGCATGCTGAGGTCACCTTGAGCGATTTTTGCGGCCAGGTCGTTGGCGGTGCCCAGGGGCTGGCGGATGGAGCGGATCAGCCAGGCTGCACCAAACAGGATGCCCGTCACCAGCAGCAGCATCATGGCGCCAGTGAGGTAGATCAGGTTCTGGGCGCGGCGGGCAAACTCTTCTTCCGAGGCCAGGAAGGCCTTTTCCTGCAAGGTGACAAAGTCGCGCTGCGATTGCTGGTAGGTGGCCATGGCGGGCTGAAAGATCTCTTTGGTGAGTTTGGCAGCTTCTTCGAGTTGGCCTTCGGAGCGGGTTTTGACAGCGATTGCGCGGGCTTCCAGGACTTTTTTCCGATTGGCGGCGATGGTTTGCAGCAGACTGGTGTCAACAGGGGTAAGCTGTTCGGCTTCGATGGCTTTCTGGATTTTGCTGATCTGGGCCGAGGTGTCGGTCATGGCTTCTTTGAGGCCTGCCTCCAGGGCCGGGTCGGCGCTGAGCATGAGGGCTTGGGTACGTGCAGCGTTGGTTTGGGACAGGGAGGCCCATTGCAAGGCGGCTTTGACGCGTTTGTTGAGTTGACTCAGGACTTGTTCACTCTCGATGCGGTCGGCGGCAGTGCGGTAGCCTGTGTAGCCCACCACGGCCAACAGGGCCAGCACAATGAGCAGCACCGACAGCCACAGCTTGGATGTCAGACGCAGATTTTGAAAGTTCATGTCGGTCTCCATACAACAGGCCAAAACGGCGCAGTTTCATCACTATCTCACCATCTTGTGCGCAGATAGTAGCCGACTATGGCTTATTTGACCTCGTTCATCCGCTCCAACGCCTGCCACTTCACCGCCGCCAATTGTTCAGCAGACACCAACTGCGGCGCAATTTCAGCCAGCGGCACCAACACAAAAGCCCGCTGAGTCATGCGTGGGTGGGGGACCTGCAGGCTGGGGCTGCTGATGGCCGTATCGCCATACAGCAAGATATCGAGGTCAAGCGTGCGCGGCGCATTGACATAAGGGCGCTGGCGACCCTGCGCGTTTTCCATGCGCTGCAACGCCGACAACAACTCTGGCGCACTAAGCCGGGTGCGGATAGCCGCGACCGCATTGATGAAATCCGGACCGCTGGCTTCCACGGGGGCGGTGCGGTACAGGCTGGAGGTCCGCAACAAGCGTGTGTCGGGCAGATACGCCAACCCTGCCAAGGCCTGCTGCACCGTCGTGCGGGCATCACCCAGATTGCCGCCCAACGCCACAAAGGCCAGTACCTCGGTGCCGGTAGCCGCGGTCATGGGTGAGAGACTCAGGCCTGGGCGTCAGGCGCAGCGGGTGCATCACCACTGCCGCCACCAGTGCGATTGGGGCTGCGGCGCCTGCGGCGGCGTTTTTTGGGCGCTTCGGTGCCCTCAGCTGCCGGTTCAGCATCTGGGCGATGCGCCGCCCCATCAATGGTGGCATCTGGCACGTCTGTGGCACCGTCTGCTGCACCTTTGGCGGGCAACCGGTGCACCCGTGGTGGGCGGGTGGTTTTGGCACGTTGCTGTTGCGCCAGTTTGACCTCTTCGACCATGTCGTTGCGCAGGTTGTCGTCAGCCACGCTGAATTCTTGCCACCAATCCGACAACAGCTCGTCAATCTCGCCGTTTTCGGCACGCAGGCGCATGAAGTCAAACGCCGCCCGAAAACGCGGTTGCTCCACCAAGCCAAACGCCGCACTGCCGGTGCGTTTCTCAAAACGGGGCTGCATGGTCCAGATGTCGCGCATATCACCGCCGAGCTTGCCACGGCCCGACACATCACCAATGCGGGTGTTGAAGACATCGTCGATCGCGTCCATCAGCGCCGGATGGGAATGCTGGCGCGCGTTCAGGCGCTTGGCCCAGCCGTCACGCACATCGGCCCACAACACGCAGGCCAGCAAAAAGCTGGGTGCCACCGGCTTGCCTTCGCCCACGCGGCGGTCGGTGTCTTGCAAAGCGGCCTTGACAAAAGGCTGTTCGGCACGCTCCACCACCACATCGAGCAGCGGGTAAATGCCGCGTGCCAGGCCCAATTCTTTGAGTTTGTCGATGGACGCCAGAGCATGGCCGGTTTGCAGCAGCTTGAGCATTTCGTCAAACATGCGGCTTTGCGGCACCTCCAGCAGCAGTGATTGGCTCTTGACCAGCGGCGCAGAAGTCTTGGGGTCGAGCTTGAAGCCCAAACCATGCAACTTGGCACCGAACCGCACGGCGCGGATGATGCGCACCGGGTCTTCGCGGTAGCGGGTGGCGGCGTCGCCAATCATGCGGATCACGCGTGCCTTGGCATCTTTCATGCCCTGGTGGTAGTCGACCACGATCTGCGTCTCAGGGTCGTAATACATCGCATTGATGGTGAAGTCGCGCCGTGCCGCGTCTTCGTCCTGCGGGCCCCAGACGTTGTCGCGCAGCACCCGGCCGGTGGAGTCCACCGCGTGTTTCATGCCCGCTAGGTCGCTCTTGCTGGTTTTTTCGTTGCCCGCCACCTGCTCGGCGGCGGCATTGTCCAAATAAGCGCGGAAGGTGGACACTTCAATCACCTCATGCTCGCGCCCACGGCCATACACCACATGCACGATGCGAAAACGCCGCCCGATGATGAAAGCCCGGCGAAACAAGCCTTTGACCTGCTCAGGTGTGGCGTTGGTGGCCACGTCAAAGTCTTTTGGGGCCAAGCCCAGCATCAGGTCACGCACCGCGCCACCCACGATGTAGGCCTCAAACCCGGCGTTTTTCAGGGTACGCACCACATTGATGGCGCGTTCATCCACCAGTTGTGGGTTGATGCCGTGCACCTCCGGGCCAAGCTCCATGCGTTTGCCAAACCGGCTTTTGGCAGCGGCGGGGGCAGATTTACCCAGAATTTTGTCGATGAAGCGTTTGATCATTGTTGTTGTCCTGACAGGCGCGCTGGTGTTGACCAGCACAGCGCCGGTGTATCAGTGGAAAAGTTCAAGTATGCGCCAGCCACGGTCCAGAGCAATCGCGCGCAGGCGATCATCCGGGTTGGTGGCGACGGGGTGGGTGACATGCTCCAGCAGAGGCAGGTCGTTGATCGAGTCGGAGTAAAAGGTGCTTTCCACGTCATCCCAACCCAGTTGGCGCTCGGCCAGCCAGGCTTGTACGCGGGCGATTTTGCCTTCACGAAATGACGGTGTGCCACTGATCTCGCCGGTAAACCAGTCGCTGGCCGGGTCGCGCGCCAGTTGGATGGCAATCAACTCGGGCACACCAAAGGCGGCAGCAATCGGGCGGGTGACAAATTCGTTGGTGGCGGTGACGATCACCACCGCATCACCCGCCGCCTGGTGCGCGCGCACCAGCTCCAGCGCCTGCGGCTGTATGGCTTTTTGCACCACAGCCCTCATGAATTCTGCGTGAGCAGCTTCTGATTTTGTAGCACCTTGCTGACAGATGGCGCGCGTGGCGAACCGGATGTAGTCATGGATATTGAGGGTGCCGGCCTTGTATTGCTGGTAATACGCGTCGTTTTTGCGGGTGAAATCCGCGGCGTCGTTCCAGCCCAAGGCGGTGGTGAATACCCCCCACTCGTAGTCCGAGTCGGTGGGGATCAAAGTGTGGTCCAGGTCAAACAGAGTCAGTTTCATAGATGGGGGATTGTCGATGAAACCCTGCAGGCGCTGCAGCAGCGCGTCACGCGTTGTCCATCATGGTTTTGATCAAGGGGATAGTGATGGCGCGTTGGGTCTGCAGGGCGTAACCGTCCATCAGGTCCAAGAGTTCCATCAGACTGCCCAAATCGCGGCTGAAGCGGGTCAACATGAAGTCCATCACCTCGTCGCTCAGGACAATGCCGCGTGCTTGGGCGTTGTCACGCAGCACCTCGCGGCGTTGGGTGTCGTCCAGCGCCTGCAGCGCAAACACATGCCCCCAGCCCAAGCGGGTGCGCAGGTCGTCACGCAACTTCAGGTCAGCCGGTGGCAAACTGCCCGCCGCCAGCACCGCTACCTGCTGCGTCTGGGCATTCACAAACCAGTTAAACGCCGCCTGCTGTTGCGTGGCATCAAACGCATGCACATCGTCCATCAGCACCGCAGCCCAGGTTTCATCATACTCAGACGCTACAGAAACACTAGCATCAAGCCAACCAACCCGCAGACCCTGGGCCATCAAAGCGCTGCACAAGGCTTGCAACAAATGGGTTTTGCCACAGCCGCTGCCGCCCCACAGATAGGTCGGCACCGGGGAGCGCCGCAGACTGGTGCCGGGCTGGCCCAGCCACAGGGTCAGGTGATCCACCGCAGCTGCGTTGGGGCCGACACAAAAATTGCTCAGGCTGGGCCCCTTGGCCAGCCCTATATCGAGCACAAGTTGTTTCATCATGGTTCGCGGTACAGCGCACTGTCCAGGTAAGTGCTGCGCAAGCGTCGCGCTGCCACCAGCAGCACGGCGCTCAATGGCAGGGCAATCAATACACCCACAAAACCCAGCAGGTGACCAAAAGCCAGTAGGGCAAAAATCACCGCCAGCGGGTGCAATCCGATGCGCTCACCCACCAAACGCGGGGTCAGCACAAAACTCTCCAGCAACTGACCCAGCCCGTAGACCACGGCCACCATCACCAGGGCATTGACATGTCCGGTCTGGCTTGAAAACTCCAGAAAACCCGCCAGCAGCGCCATCACCAATCCCAGACCGAAACCCACATACGGGATGGCCACCGCCAAGCCGGTGAAGACGCCAATCGGCAACGCCAGATCCAGCCCAAACAAGGCCAAGCCGACGCTGTAATACACCGCCAACGCCACCATCACCAACAGTTGACCGCGCAGGTACTGACCCAGCACGCCATCAGATTCCTGGGTGAAACTGTCCACCACGGCGCGCAGGCGTGGCGGCACCAGATTGAGCAGCAACGCCATGAAACGGCGCCACTCCATCAGCAGGTAAAACAACACCACCGGGATCAGCACCGCGTTGCCCAACACCGACAGCGCCACACTGCCGCCAAATTTGGCGGACTCCAGCAACCGAGCCAGGCCATCCTCAAAGTTGGCGTTCAAGTGCTCCATGGCAAAGGCCTTGAGCCCAGCCACATCCAGCGTGAGGTGCAGGCCAAACTGCGACAAAAAGGGCTGCAGCAAGCCGTTGAGGCGGTCCAACAGCGGCGGCACCTGCTCGCGCAGCAACGGCAGTTGCTTGACCAAAATCGGTACAACCAACAGCAACAAGGCCAAGAGCAGCAGCAAAAACACCAACTCCACCAGCACCACGGCCAGCAGGCGTGGTAGACGCCCTCGCCCCAGATCGTCGAGCCAGTCCACCACCGGCGTGAGGGCATAGGCCAAGATAGCCGCCACCACAAAAGGCGTCAGCACTGGCGCCAATAACCAGACAGACAGCACCAGAGCCGCCAAAAGCGCCAACCAGGCCGCAGCCCTTTTCTGAGTGGAGGTAAGTTGCATCAAATGACCGAAAAAGCGGCGGGGGGCCGTACCCTTAAAATCTGCGCAAATTCTATCGGCCTGGCTCTCATGAACCAGCCGACCCCCAAGTTATCCGATCCACCCCGGCATTTGGCCTGATTGAACCCACCCATGACCACATCCAACACACCCACCACAGCCCTCTCCTACAAAGACGCTGGCGTCGATATTGACGCTGGCGACGCACTGGTGGAGCGCATCAAGCCGCTGGCCAAAAAGACCATGCGTGAGGGCGTGCTGGCGGGCATTGGCGGCTTCGGTGCGCTGTTTGAAGTGCCCAAACGCTACAAAGAACCGGTGCTGGTGAGCGGCACCGACGGCGTCGGCACCAAGCTGAAACTGGCTTTTGAGTGGAACATGCACAACACCGTCGGCATCGACCTGGTGGCCATGAGTGTCAATGACGTGCTGGTGCAAGGCGCTGAACCGCTGTTCTTTTTGGACTACTTTGCCTGCGGCAAGCTCGATGTGGACACCGCAGCAAGCGTGGTCGGCGGCATTGCCAAAGGCTGCGAGCTGTCTGGCTGCGCGCTGATTGGCGGCGAAACCGCTGAAATGCCCGGCATGTACCCCGCCGGTGAATACGACCTGGCCGGTTTTGCGGTGGGTGCGGTCGAAAAGTCCAAAATTTTGACCGGCGCCGATGTGAAACCGGGCGATGTGGTGCTGGGCCTGGCATCCAGCGGCGTCCATTCCAACGGCTTTAGCCTGGTGCGCAAATGCATCGAGCGCGCTGGCAGCAACGCCCCCGCCACGCTGGACGGCCAACCGTTCAAACAAGCGCTGATGGAACCCACTCGCCTGTACGTCAAAAACGTGCTGGCCGCCCTCGCCGCCCACCCGATCAAGGCCCTGGCCCACATCACCGGTGGCGGCCTGTTGGAGAACATCCCGCGCGTGCTGCCCGAAGGCGCCGCCGCGCATCTGAAAAAAGGCAGCTGGCCTCAAACCGAGCTGTTTGCCTGGTTGCAAGCCACCGCTGGCATCGACGACATCGAGATGAACCGCACCTTCAACAACGGCATCGGCATGGTGGTGGTGATTGACGCCGCCCACGCCAATGCCTGTGCGGCCACCTTGCGCGCTGCGGGTGAAACCGTGTACGAGATTGGTGAAATCGCCCCCATTGGCGATGGCGCTGCGGTGGTAGTGGGCTGAACCCACTGACGGGGCAAGCGCCCGCTCAGCCACTCAATACTATTTAATATATAGCACCTTTCCCTTTATTTATAAGGGCTAAGGCGCTTAATCACGCTCAACAATGCCAGCCATCCGGCGCCGAAAGGCCGCGGGTGTCTCACCGTAGCTGTCTTTGAACTGGCGGTGAAAGTGGCTCAGGTTGGCAAAACCACTGGCCAAGGCGACCGAGGTGATGGACGCATTGGCCGAGGCCAAACGGATGGCCGCCTGCTCAACCCGCCGGGTGTTGCAATAGTCCACAAAACTTTTGCCGGTGTGCCGCCGGAATTCACGGGTGAGCAGGCTGCGCGACAGACCGAACTCGCTGGCCACCTCATCGAGCTTGAGCGGACGGCTCAGGCGGCTGTCGATCCAGCAGCACATGTCGTCGATTTTTTGACGGTATCGCTGCCGCGCTGGTTCAGCGGGCACCTCTTGCGCCTTGCCGTGCAACGCCAGCAGCAGGTTGATCGCGCCCCAGACCACGCGCAGTTCACGCATGTCGCTCAGCCCAAAACCGTCTGGAATCATCGCCAGTAAGGCGTGAAGCTGCGCTTCATCGTGGCTGCTTTCGCGCAGATGGGCATGGTCAGCATAGGTCACGCCCGGAGTGTTCGCGCCAGCCAGAAGTGCTGCATGCGCAGGCGAGAGGTAAGTGGCGATGTCTTCGCCGTTCATGCAAATCAGCTTGATATGGGCTTCTTCACCGGGCTCAAAACAGTAGCGATGCGGCACGCCAGGCGCAATGAGAATCGTGCGTCCGCAACAAAAGTCGATCTGCTGATCCGAAAAATACAGCCTCCCGCTGCCGCTGCGACAGCAGACAAACTCATACTCGTCGTGCGCGTGCTGCTGGCTGGAGGTGTTGGTTCGGGCACTCAGACTCCACAGCATTTTTTACCCAATCAAACATAAAAAGTATTGAATCGTGCAAGACGCCCCATATTCTCTAAGGTAGAGTCTACGCTCGGCGCATCTGTGGTGGCCGCTGCTGTGGTCGATTTGACATGTTTGTCACGCACCAGTGGCCCGGCAGCTGCTTGACTCTTCTCTTTCTTTCAGGACCCGTTTTGATCTATCTCGCCCTCAAACACTCGCACTCCTTGACTGCAGTGCTCGCTTTGCTGATCACCCTTGCCTGGGCCGCTGTGGCCTGGAACAGCGCCAAACCCGGCAGCACCCTGCTGGGCCTGCGCAAAGCCATTTACATCGCCAACCGTGCCATCACCGGTATCGCAGGCATCACTGGGCTGCTGATCACCTTCGTTGGGCCCTGGCGTGAATTTGTGTTTCCGTACATCGGGCTGGCGGCTTTTGTGGCCCATGGTTTGTTTGCAGCCGCTTCCAAACGTGCTTTGGGCTCGAACAAGCACCTGTGGTTACGCGGCACATTGCTGGCTCAGATCGCCGCCCTGCTGCTTGCCAGCGCTGTCATGGCCACCAAATTCGCATAACCCAAGCGCCAGCCGCTTGGCGGCCTTAAAAGCTGCACTGCTCGGCGGGCGCCAACCCTTCTTTGCCGCTGGTGTCCAACACGGCCTGGCCCGCCACAAAGGTGATGACCCAGATGCTGTCGAAATCGTGGCCATCCCAGGGCGGCGCATCGGTGGCGCCAAGTCGCTGCGCCAGTGCCTGAATCTTGCTGTGCTCCCACACCATGAGCACAGTTTTGGAGTGCTCAAGCACATCGGCAGCCGCCTTTTTGACCTCGGACTCATCAAATGTGCTGTTGATGGGCAGGTTGTGTTTGATGGCAAACGGCATCACCGTTTGCAGCATGCGGGCGTGTTTGGTGGCGCGCCCCTGCTTCAGGGTCGGCACATAGGTTTGCTCCGGCAGGCCAACTTTGTCAAACAACACGTCGGCCAGCTGCAGCGCCCGGTTTTGCCCCTTGCATGAGAGGTTGTCGCCCTGCGGCGGCTTCTCTGCGTGGCGAATCATCACGATGCGGTCGGGCTGACTGTGTGCCGCACCTGAGACAACCAAAATCAGGCTGGCAAGCAGCGCTGCAAAACAGGGAATGCGATGGTTTGGCATGGGATTCCTTTCATTGATGGAGCGCTTCCAACACGCAACTCGGCTGGATTGTCATCCGAGAACGGGGCGTTTCATCAGAATTTGGCGAGCACCCAGACGTCAGTGTGATAATTCGTGATGTGTTCGGATTTGTGAGACTTTTTTCATCACGAACATTTTCAAACTTATTGAGCAGCAACAAAGCTGCAGGAAGACATACCATGGCTGAGCACCTCGCCGACCATCGCCAGGAACTGATCATGTCGGTACTCTCAGCCCGAGGCGAGTGCCGCACCAAACAGCTTGCGGAGCAATTCCAGTCCTCCGAAATGACACTGCGCCGGGATCTGGCCGAGCTGGAAAAGCGCGGCCTGCTGCGCCGGGTGCACGGCGGCGCGGTGTTGCTCAACCGGGATGTGGATTACGCCCAGCGTCTGGCGCAAGGCCACGCTCAAAAGCAGTGGGTGGGTCGTGCTGCGACGCGCCTGCTCAAAAGCGGCCAGACCGTTTATCTGGACGCGGGCACCACCGGCTGCGAAATGGCCCGAGCCATCGCCCAAGGCCTGCCCCAGGTGAGTGATCTGTCCATCATCACCCACGGCATCAGCATCGCCGGTGAGCTGGCGGGCCGCACCCCCTATCAGCTCCAGTTGATCGGGGGCGAAATCTACCAAAACGCCTTGAGCACGGTTGGGCCGGTGGCGCTGGCGCAGATTGCCAACCTCAACATCGACGTGTTCTTTCTGGCGGCAGGCGCGGTCGACACCCAAGCTGGCTGGACCAACTCGAACATCATTGAGGCCATGGTCAAGCGTGCGGTCGTCGCTCGCAGCAAGAGCGTGGTGTCCATTTGTGACAGCGCCAAGTGGGGGCAAGAGTCCTTCGCCACGGTGGTGCCACTGGACGGCGTGAGCCGCTGGGTGGTCGATCGGGGTCTGCCTCCCGACGGCGTGGCCGCCGCACAGGCTGCTGGCATCACGCTGATCTACGCCGAAGGCATGTAGCCTCAGGCCAAGCAACATGACGGGATTGGCGCTGACTGCGCTGATCTCGCTCGCTCTTCTCGCACCCACAGGCGGCCCCAACAAGTTTGCGGCCCGTTCACATCAGCGCATCCCCAACCAACACCCGGGGCATGCCACCCCTCCTCTCCAATGGTTGATGGCCAGACTGCACCTGCGGCACCTGAGCCAGATGTACGCATTCACTGACATTTGAAAACAATTTTTTCAAATGTTCGTTTATGTTTGATATTGTGTATAAAATAACCACGTTCAAACTTTAAAAATGCAGTGAGAACACAATTTCTGGAGGCTGTGTTGTGTAGGGCCTGAGCAAACACATCGGCATATCAGGACTTTTTGCAGGTTTTTGACAGTATTCCTCGCGACACCTGAAACAGCTTTGGGTGGAAGCGAGCTTCTAACTTCAGCTTTGGAGAATCGAAATGGCTGTGACGAACAAGGAAGAACTCTACGCACTGGTCGCACGAGTGAAGAAGGCGCAAGCCCTCTTCGCGACCTTCACGCAAGAGCAGGTTGACGCAATTTTTCGCAGTGCCGCGCTGGCTGCCACCGATGCACGTATCCCGCTGGCCAAGCTCGCCGTGCAAGAGACCGGCATGGGGGTCCTGGAAGACAAAGTGATCAAAAACCACTTTTCATCCGAGTACATCTACAACAAGTACAAGGACGAAAAGACCTGCGGCATCTTGTCTGAGGACGACAACTTCGGCACCATCACCATCGCCGAACCCATCGGGATCCTGTGCGGCATCATCCCGACCACCAATCCCACCTCCACCGCCATCTTCAAGGCGCTGATCGCACTCAAAACCCGCAACGGCATCATCTTTTCGCCGCACCCACGGGCGCGCAGAGCCACCTGCGAAGCGGCACGGTTGGTACTCAAAGCCGCTGTGGCAGCAGGCGCACCGGCCGACATCATCGGCTGGATCGACGAGCCCACGGTGGAGTTGTCCAACGACTTGATGCGCCATCCGGACATCAACCTGATTCTGGCCACCGGCGGCCCCGCCATGGTGCGCGCGGCCTATTCGTCTGGCAAACCCGCCATTGGTGTGGGCGCTGGCAACACCCCAGCCGTGATTGATGAGACCGCCGACATCAAACGTGCAGTGGCATCCATCCTGATGTCCAAAACCTTCGACAACGGCGTGGTCTGCGCATCTGAGCAGTCGGTGGTTATCGTTGAACAAGCCTACCAAGCAGTGCGCGCGCGCTTTGCCAAACACGGCGGCTACATCCTGAACCAAGAGGAAGCCGAAGCCGTGCGCAAGGTCATCCTCAAAAACGGTGCGCTCAACAGCGCCATCGTCGGGCAGTCGGCCATCACGATTGCGGCCATGGCGGGCATTTCCGTGCCGGGCTACACCAAGGTGCTGATTGGCGAGGTGACTGACGTGACACCGGCCGAAGCGTTTGCCCACGAAAAACTCTCGCCCATGCTGGCGATGTACAAGGCCACCGATTTCTATGACGCCTGCGACAAAGCCGCCGCACTGGTGGCCATGGGCGGCATTGGCCACACCTCCGCGCTCTACACCGATCAGGATCTGCAAACTGAACGCATCGCTTATTTCGGCGACAAGATGAAGACCGCCCGTATCCTCATCAACACGCCTTCATCTCAAGGCGGTATCGGCGACCTCTATAACTTCAACCTGGCTCCGTCCCTGACCCTGGGTTGCGGCTCATGGGGTGGCAATTCGATTTCCGAAAACGTCGGACCCAAACACTTGCTCAACAAGAAGACTGTCGCAAAAAGGGCTGAAAACATGCTGTGGCACAAACTCCCCAAGTCCATCTATTTCCGCCGTGGTTGCCTGCCAATCGCCCTGGAAGACCTGGCTGACCGTAAACGTTGCCTGATCGTGACCGACCGCTATCTTTTTGAGAACGGCTATGTGGACGACACGGTGCGCATCCTCAAGAAACAAGGCCTGGAAGTGGAAGTTTTCCACGAAGTCGCTGCTGACCCGACCCTGGCGGTGGTGCGCAAATGCCTGTCCATGGCCAACGCCTTCAAGCCCGATGTGATTCTGGCGCTGGGTGGCGGCTCGCCGATGGACGCGGCCAAGATCATGTGGGTGATGTACGAGCACCCGGAAGTCCAGTTTGAAGACCTGGCGCTGCGCTTCATGGACATCCGCAAGCGCATTTACAAGTTCCCGAAGATGGGCGTCAAAGCCATGATGGTGGCCGTGCCAACCACCTCCGGCACTGGCTCCGAAGTGACCCCGTTTGCGGTGGTGACCGACGAAGTCACCGGCGTGAAATACCCGATTGCCGACTACGAACTCACCCCCAACATCGCCATCGTGGACGCCAATTTGGTCATGAACATGCCCAAGTCGCTCACCGCCATCGGGGGTATCGACGCCGTGACCCACGCGCTGGAAGCCTATGTGTCGGTGATGGCCAACGAGTACTCTGACGCTCAGGCACTGCAAGCGCTCAAGCTGCTCAAGGAAAACCTGCCCTCGTCGTACCTCAACGGCGCCAACGACCCGAAAGCGCGTGAGCAAGTCCACAACGCGTCGTGCATCGCCGGTATCGCCTTTGCCAACGCATTCCTGGGTGTTTGCCATTCGATGGCACACAAACTGGGTGCTGAATTCCACCTGGCCCACGGCCTGGCCAACGCGCTGCTGATCTCGAACGTCATCCGCTACAACGCGGCCGACATCCCGACCAAACAAACCGCGTTCAGCCAATACGACCGACCCAAGGGTGTGGAGCGTTATGCCCAGATCGCCAAACACCTCGGCCTGGAAGCATCAAGCAACCACGAACTCGTCGAGAAACTGGTGGAATGGGTCGATGGCCTGAAGAAAGTGCTGGGCATTCCAGACTCCATCCAAGCCGCAGGCGTCAACGAAGCCGACTTCCTGGCCAAGGTGGACAAACTGGCCGAAGACGCGTTTGATGACCAATGCACCGGCGCCAACCCACGCTTCCCGCTGATCAGCGAACTCAAAGAACTGCTGCTCCACAGCTTCTACGGCCGTGTCTATCACGAAACCTACGAAGCCGAGCCAGAAGAATCAGAGACCACCGCCGCCTGATCCAGGCATCTGCCTAGCCTGGCCAGGCAAGGCAGTCCTGCGGATGAAACAAAGCCAAGGGGAGTCGTGCAGATGCATGACTCCCCCTTTTTTGCATTCAAGTTGGCTGGCTCAATTTGCTATTAAATACATAGCTAGTTTCTCTTTTTAAATAAGGGCTAGCTGCCATTTTTATATGTAACTCATCACCAAGTGGCCCGTGTATTGACGTCATAAGTGATGGCATCTGGCTTTAACGGCACACAGCACCTAAACGCGCATGTTGGGGTGGCATGCTTGAAGCGCTGAGCGCCAGACAACAGCCATAAAAACCCTATGGTTTGACGCCTTACGTGAACCTAACCGGAACCAGTTGAGTAGGGTTAGGTTCCTGCGTCATTTAAGTAAGCCTCCGGAAAAGTGCAGTTCGTATGCAGGGGAGCCAACAAGATCAATGTGCTCGACTCCGGCAAAGCGATTCAGATCGCCCTTGATGTCGCAGATATACGTGAGTTGGCCGCATCGCAGCGAGGCCGGACCGCGAAGTGGTAGGTCTTGCGGTGATTCTTGTAAGGCTGCCCGAAGAAACCGATACACATCTGCTGTTGCGGTCGCGGTTGATTCGATCAACATCCCCCCTGAATAGGACATCGACCAGATTGCCAGCTCATTTTGATAGACGATTTCTTGGCCGACGAAGTGGTTCATTCCTGCGTAGATGTCTCTGTACAGATAGCCATTAGCGGAAAACTCTAATTGCTTCGTTGACAGAAGAACGGGGGTGACAGATGCGTCGTCGCCTTGAGCCGCATAAGTGTGGCGCTTAGCGACCCGGAGGAATTGTGCAAATGAGGTCAGCATAGGAGGTTTCTTGGGCCGAACTTTGATGTGTCCGGCAGATTTGCGGGATCACAATGCAACTAGTCAGATAACGAGTTCCAGTTTTTATAACAAGGTCGTTTTCCATAGACTCACAGCAATATATCGCTTTTATGTACAGATATATGGATATCTAGCAAAGTCGCTATCGCGCACTTTGCGCTCAAGCGACTGACGCGTTCGGTGTCTGCTGCCGTGTCAATTCTGACAGCCAGACCAACCATGAGAATCCCTCGGCTTCTCGGGTACTGCCATCATCTTCTGCAATAAATAGGCCTCTAGCCCTTTAATATAAAGGGAATGCAGCTATCAATTTGAGATTATTTCTCTCATGAGGCCATCTCGCAGGCTGCCAACAAGTCAGCCCACCCCGCCGCTCACAACGTCATCTGATACCCAATGAACCCGGTGCGCACCGCCAGGCGGTCGTACAGGGCTTGGGCGGCGGTATTGGTCTCACGGGTCTTCCAGTTCAGTGCGGGCGCATTGGCCGCCGCAGCGCGAGCCGCCACCTCGGCAATCAACGCCCGCGCCACCCCCTGGTGCCGGGCGGTGGGGTCAACGTACAGGTCTTCCAAGGTGCAGGTGTCGTGCAGGCTGTAGCTCGACGGATGAAAGTAATAGTGCGCAAAGCCCACCGGCCGGTCGGTCCAGGCCAGCAGTCCTTGCAGCGCATCGTGGCCGCCTTTGAGGCGGGCGTAGGTGTGCTGGTGCAACTCTTGCGTTAACTGCGCCGCCGTTGACCCAAGGTAGTCCAGCCACAGCGTGCGCCATGTGGGGTAGTCAATGGCCTGGTAGTCGCGAAAAGTGATGTTCATAGGCAGTGCAGCGTTGGCTTGAAGCCAGCCACTGTAACCCAGGCTGCAACCAATCAAGCCTGCTCACCAGCACGTTAATTGATGTCCGAATATGATTGGTATCTGTCTTTTAAAAACTGGTTAGACGCTCATTAATCCTGGATCATCAAGCTTTTAAAACTGGAGAATTTGAGATGAAAACGTGTCTTTTAGTGATTGATGCCCAAGAGTCTTTCCGGCAGCGCTCGTATTTCACAACCACCGACCTGCCCGCCTATGCCCAGGCGCAAAACGCGCTGATCAACGGCTGTCTGGCCGCAGGTGTGCCCGTCGTGCGGGTATTCCATGTGGATGGCCCAGCCACGGCAGACAACCCGTTTGCGCAGGCCTCTGGCCATGTCAGGCCACTGGCTGAGTTGCAGCCGTTTGAGCCCGCTGCCACCTTCATCAAAAGCCGCCACAGCGCGCTGGTGGGCAACGGACTGGGCGTGTGGCTGACAGAAAACGGCATCCAGCGGCTGATCATCAGCGGCATCCGCACCGAACAATGCTGTGAGACCACCACCCGCCACGCCTCCGATCTGGGCTGGCAGGTGGACTATTGCCTGGACGCCACGCTGACCTGGGACATGCAGCAGCCCAACGGTGACATCTTGCGCGCGGCAGACATCAAAACCCGCACCGCCACTGTGCTGGCCGGTCGGTTTGCCACCCTTTGCAGCGTGCCAGAGGCCTTGGCGCGGCTGGCCAGCTAACTCAGCCCATGCGCTCCCAAGCCCTGGCCAATGCCCCGATTGAGGTGCTGTTTGTGCTGCTGCCAGACAGCCTGGTGCTGGACTGGGCAGGCCCGGCCGAGGCCTTGCGCATAGCCAACCAGACTTTGGAGGCGCAGGGGTTGCCGCCACGCTTTGTGATCCGGTTTGTCGGGCCGTGCGCGGAACAAACCAGTTCGGTCGGCCTGGGCTTGAGCGGCATCGAGGCCTTGCCCGCCGTGTTGCAGCCACCCAGCTGGGTGGTTTTGCTGGGCATGCCGGGGCAGCACATTTCGGTGGCGTCCGAACCGGCGCGGGCGCTGCTGCACTGGCTGCGTGGCTTGCGCCTGGTGACGCATCAGCTGGAACTGATGACGGTGTGTGCCGGGGCGCTGCTGGCGGCGCATGCCGGGCTGCTGACACGCCGCCATGTCACCACCCACCACCAGCATCTGGCTGAGTTGCAGCAGGTGGCGCCCGCTTGCCAGGTGGTGGCCAATCGGGTGTTTGTGGAAGACGCCCCGGTGTACAGCAGCGCTGGCGTCACCACGGGCATTGACTTGACGCTGCACCGCATTGCCCAAACCTGCGGCGAGGCAGTGGCCGCCCAGGTGGCGCAAACCATGGTGGTGGCGCTGCGCCGTGGCCCACAAGACCCCGAGTTGTCGCCGTTTTTGAGCTACCGCAACCACCTGCACCCTGCCCTGCACCGGGTGCAGGACGCCATCAGCAGCCAGCCCGCACAAGCCTGGAACCTGAGCCGCATGGCCGAGCTGGCCTGCACTTCGCCGCGGCATGTGACGCGCCTCTTCATGGAACACGCGGGCATTGCCCCGCTGGCGTACCTGCGCCGCATCCGCCTGGCCCTGGCGCAAACCGCGCTGCAGTCCGGGCGCAATGTGACCCAGGCCGCTGAGTTGGCCGGGTTCAGCTCAGACACCCAATTGCGCCGCGCCTGGCACCAGTTCAACCCAGGTGGCTCACCGAGTCGGCCAAGTTCCGGGGCCAGCTCGCACAAAACTTGATACCAGCTTGGCGCGCCGCCGTACGATCGTGGTTGATGCAACTTCCCACCCCATCAAGGAGATGACATGGCCAAACGCCAGTTTCTGCGGTACGGCGGTTTGCTGGTGCTGAGCTTGGCTGGCGCTGCCAGGGCCAGTGCCCCCAGCTTTGGTTGCCACCAGGTGCCAAGCGGCAGCGCCGAAGCCATGGTCTGCGCCGATGCTGAACTGTCTGCGCTGGACCGCCAGCTGAACCAGGTTTACGCAGCCGCGCTCAAAAAAGCACTCAACCAGCACCCACCTCTGCTCAAAGCAGAACAACGCGGCTGGATCAAGGGTCGCAACGACTGCTGGAAAAGTGCTGACCAGCGCCAATGCATGGTCGAGTCGTACCAACGGCGCATCGCCGAACTGCAGGCGCGTTACCGGCTGTTGCCGCCGATCGCCACGGTGCGTTATGTGTGTGACGGCGACCCCGCCAACGAGGTGACGGCCACCTATTTCAGCACCGACCCGGCCTCACTGATCGCCGAACGGGGTGATGCGGTGTCGTTCATGGTGCAGCAGCGCAGCGCCAGCGGCGCGCGTTACCAGGGGCGCAATGAGTCGTTGTGGGAGCACCAGGGCCAGGCCGCAGTGGTTTGGGGCTTTGAGGCCCCAGAGATGCTTTGCACGCCGCAGCGCTGAGCGCGCAGCAGGCGCTCTCAGTGCATCGCCCGGCGCAGCTCAGCGGCACGCGCGGTGATGGCCGGGCGGTCGCTGGCGGCACCGGCATTGGCCAGGTAGGTTTCCAGATCTTCCAGCGCATGGCCAGGGTGGCGGGCTTGCGCGTGGGCCAGGCCACGGTCACGGTACTCGGTCCAGGCCTGAGGCAGCAGAACGATCAGGCGGTCTAACACACCAATCAGGCGGTGCCAGTCTTCCTGCGCGGAATGGATCTCTTTGAGGTTGTGCAACATGCGGGCAATGATCTCGCGCGGGGTGGCCGCTTGCAGATACAGGCCCAGCGGCACTTCTTGCTCCTCAACAAACGGGGTTTGGGTGCGAAATGGCTCCAGCCGCTCGGCCAGTTCTTCGCGGCTGAGGGACTGGCCACTCAGCGGATCTATCACCACCTGGCCTTCACTGAGGTTGACCTTGACCAAAAAATGCCCCGGAAACGCCACACCACGCGCCTTCAAGCCAATGCCTTGCGCCAGCTCCAGCCAGATCACCGCCATCGAGATCGGTATCGCCAGCCGGGTGCGCAGCACCACATGCACAAAGCTGTTGTCGGGGTCGGTGAAGTTGTTGAAATTGCCGGCAAAGTTCAGGTCGCGGTAGACAAACTGGTTGAGCGTGCGCAACTTTTGCAGCGGGCCAGCGTCAGCGGGCAGGCGCCGATGCAGACGCGCCAGCAACTGATCCACCTCACCCAGCACCTGCTGCACGCTGATGTCGGGATACTCGTCCTGGGCCAGGCTCACCGCTGCTTCGAGCAGGGCAAAGTCGGCATCGGTATGTACCAGCGAGGCAAAGTACTCCAGCGGCGTCGGAACATTCAGGGAGAAATTCATAGAGGCCATTGTCTACCGGCGCAGAAGTTGGCGCAATCGCAGTCCCGCCACACTAACAGTTCCTAAATAAATAGCAGCTGAACCAATCAATACAAGGGCTAGAAGCCAAATTCTCTTAAACTTATCAGCGCGCAACGCGGTCCAATCCCAGTGGCTATTGGCCCACATCAGGAAAACCCCTAGCAACACACAGCCCGCCAGCACCTGCAGCAAAAACACGCCCCAGCCCGGCTCGGGTTTGTAACTGCCGCGTTTGATCAACCCAATCATCAGCCACAGTGCGTTGACCAAGGCACCCAATCCAATCGACAGCGTGAGTGCCGCATGGGCAAACATCGGCACCAGCCCAATGTTGAGCAACTGGGTGAACACCAGCACACCCATGGCAATGCGCACCGGGGTTTTGGTGTCCTGGTTGGCGTAATAACCGGGGGCCAGCACCTTGATGGCGACAATGCCAACCAGCCCGGTGCCCCAGCCCATCAGCGCGTAGGTCACCTGCTGCACGTCAAAGGCGGTCATGGCACCGTAGTGGTAGAGCACCGCCACCAGCGGTTTCGGGAACACCAGCAACGCCACCGCACACGGCACAGCCAGCAGCGCCACCAGCCGCAAGCCCCAATCCAACATGGCGGAATAACGCGCGGTGTCGCCACTGGCGCGGGCACCAGCCAATTGCGGCATCAGCACCACCCCCATCGCCACGCCCAACATGGCGGTGGGAAATTCCATCAGCCGGTCGGCATAGGTGATCCAGCTCACGCTGCCCGGGCGCAGGTGGGAGGCGATCTGGGTGTTGATCAACATCGAAATGTGCGCCACGCTCACCCCCAGCAGCGCCGGGCCCATCAGGCGCAGCACGTTTTGGGTTTCGGCACAGGCCCAGGCTTCGCGCAGGGCCGACCAGCGCCAGCGCAACTGCGGTTGCAGATTCATGCGTTTTAAGGCCCACCACTGCACCGAAAGCTGTGATGCGCCACCCAACAACACACCACCGGCCAGCGCATAAATCGGCTCGATACCCAGCGTCTTGAACCAGGGCGCACCCAGCGCGGTGGCGGCAATCATGCAGACATTAAGCAGCACCGGTGTGGCCGCTGGCACCGCAAAATGTTTCCAGGTGTTGAGCACGCCCGCACCCAGCGCCACCAGCGACATGAAAGCGATGTAGGGGAACATCCAGCGCGTCATCACCACCGCCACATCAAATCCGCGCGGGTCCTGCTGCAGACCGCTGGCCATGATCCAGACCAATCCGCCAGCACTGAGCACCCCAAGCACACTCAAAACCAGCAGCGCCCAGACCAGCACCGTGGCCACCCGGCTGATCACCTGGCGGGTAGCGTCATCCCCTTGCTGCGCTTTGGAGGCAGCCAGCACCGGCACAAATGCCTGGCTGAACGCACCTTCACCAAAAAACCGCCTGAACAGATTGGGAATGCGAAACGCCACATTGAAGGCGTCGGTCATGGCCGATGCGCCAAAGATGGATGCCATCAGCAGCTCGCGCACCAAACCTGTGACGCGTGAAACCAGTGTCAGCAAAGAGACGATAGAAGCAGATTTAAAGAGACTCACGCTGCAAAGTGTAGCCGTGCCCGGGGCAGTAGCCAGTTGCTCGCGTGAAACTGTTAGAATCGCAGGCTTTGCTGACAACATCCACAGACTCAAGGAACATCAATCATGGCATCTGGAAAACCAAAGAAAAAGAACCCACGCCTGGCGTCGGGCCGTAAACGCGTCCGCCAGGACATCAAAATCAACGCTGCGAACACCTCGCTGCGTTCCCAATACCGCACCGCTGTCAAGAACGTTGAAAAAGCCGTTCTCGCTGGCGACAAGGCCAAAGCAACCGAATTGTTTGGCAAGATGCAAGCCGTGGTGGACACCGTGGCTGACAAGGGCATCTTCCACAAGAACAAGGCAGCACGCGACAAGAGCCGCCTGTCTTCCAAGGTGAAAGCCTTGGCACTCGCCGCCTGATTTTCAGGCAAATCGCACGTTGGCCTGAGGGATCAGGACAACGCCGTTTGTAACGGGTGCGCTGTCAGCAAAAGCAAAAAAGCCGTTCTTTGAACGGCTTTTTTGCTTTCCAAGCAGATCAAGGCCACAAAAGCTCGACCAGCATTGATCCAACAAAATGCACAACAGAAAACGCTTGGCCGCCATTCAGACCTAGGGTTAACCCCTAAAATAACTTACATATAACTTTCAACTTCAACCCTGTGCCGCATCGCCTGTTGGTGCGCCAACCCATGACCCCAACCCTTGTCGATGTGACTGGCCTGGCCGCCTTGTCTTTGAACATAGCCGGACTGATTCGCACCTCCGACCGATCACTGCGCCACTCCACTGGCTGGGCATCGGCTTTGTGGGCGGCCAACAATCTGTTGATGGGTGCACAAAGTGCCGCAGCCTTGAGTGCGTTGAGCGTGGGTCGCCAAGTCTCAGCCTCCAGCGTGCAAGGACGTGGCGAACAGATCAAGCTGTGGTCGTGCCTCGCCATCATGGTGGTCACCCTGGCCTTGAGTGCCCTCACCTGGAACGGCGCAGCCACCTTTTTTGCGATGAGTGGGTCGATGTTGGCCACCTATGCGATGTTCTACATGCGCGGCGTGGCTTTGCGAGTGGCCATGATTGGCGTGGCCGGTTTGTGGATGTACAACGCCTGGGCCTACGATTCTTGGTGGCAAATGTTGGGCAACACCCTCAATGGCGTGGCCGCAGGCTACGGTGCCTGGCGCACCGCCCAGGCGCACACCACCGTATAAAAAGGCCACACCATGTTCGCCCACTGGCTCGATACCGCACAACTGTTTGGCTACGCCGCGTTTATTTTGGGGGTGGCCTCATTTCTGCAAAAAAATGACATCCGCTTCAAGCTCTACATGGCCGCAGAATGCGTGGCCTATTTGGTGCACTTCACTTTGCTGGGTAACCCGGCAGCCGGGGCCAGCTCATTGATTTCAATGACACGCTCGCTGGTGTCTATCTATTCAAAATCGCTCTGGATCGCGTTGATTTTTGTCGCCATCAATATCGGGCTGGGCTTCAAATTGGCCACCGTCTGGTGGAACTGGATACCGCTGATTGCCTCATGCGTTGGCACCCTCGCCCTGTTCTTGCTTGAAGGCATTCAGATGCGCATGGTGATGTTGGTTGGCACGTCACTTTGGATTGTCAACAATGTGCTGTCGGGCTCCATCGGCGGCACCGCGCTCGAAGTTGTGATCGCCATCACCAACAGCTACACCATCTACAAGATGCGAGTGAAAGCGCGTGAAGCCGTCACGCCATCCGTCAGCTCAGCCGCGCTGTCGCAAGATGCCTGAGGGACTAGGCTTACGACACCTCAAGCGCGCGGCGCTTTAGGTGCGGCGCCGAAGCCAGCCGGCGGCACACCATGATGGGTCTGCAACTCGTTGTCCTTGGCGAACCCCAGGCAGAAGTCCCAGGCCATCACATTGTGGGCACGCAATGCCTCATCCAGAATCACGCAGCGGGTTCCCTCAACACTGGTGGGAACACACCAAGGTGAATAGGTGTAGTGACGCCCTGGCAAGATCTGCCCCGGGCGGAACTGGCTCATGACACCGGCCAAACGCTCAGCCCAGTCACTGGGACGAAATGCGCGACCACTGTGGGTGACACCCAGAATGTAGACTTTTGTTGAAACTGGTGAAACCATCTTATGGCAGCCGATCCTTGGGTATTAACGAGATGCTCTAAAGCAGGCGGCATTCTAGTGTTGCGTCAAAGTCTTCTACATGACTCGGGAATTACAGAGTCACCGAAAACAGTGTATGGGCGGGCTGTTCTGGACCGAGCAGCCACGGACTTTGCTCGGTCTAAAATCGCACTTCAACGGCCCAACCTGCGTTGGGCCGCTTTGTTTTTTCATGGAGATTTACGCATGACCGCAACTCAGCCCTTCATTGAAGCCGCCTCACCCCATGTGATGACCACCTATGGGCGACTGCCTATCGCGCTGTCGCATGGCCAAGGATGCCGAGTCTGGGATGTGAACGGCAAAGTCTATCTGGATGCGCTGGGTGGCATAGCGGTGAATACCCTCGGTCATAACCACCCGAAGCTGGTGCCAGCACTGCAGGACCAGATCAGCAAAATCATCCACAGCTGCAATTACTACCATGTGCCCAACCAGGAGGTGCTGGCGAAAAAGCTGGTGGAACTCTCGGGCATGAGCAATGTATTTTTCTGCTCGACCGGCCTGGAGGCCAATGAAGCCGCGCTGAAGCTGGCACGCAAATTTGGCCATGACAAGGGCATCGAACGCCCGGAAATCGTGGTGTACGAGAAAGCCTTTCATGGTCGCTCCATCGCCACCCTGAGCGCCACCGGCAACCCCAAGGTGCAAGCCGGGTTTGGCCCGCTGGTGGAAGGCTTCATCCGCGTGCCGATCAACAACATCGACGCCCTCAAAGCGGCCACAGAAGGCAACCCCAATGTGGTGGCGGTGTTTTTTGAAGCCATCCAGGGTGAAGGCGGCATCAACGCGATGCACCTGGACTATCTGCGCGAACTGCGCACCTTGTGCGACGAGCGCGACTGGCTGATGATGGTCGACGAAGTGCAATGCGGCATGGGGCGCACCGGCAAATGGTTTGCCCACCAATGGGCGGACATCGTGCCTGACGTGATGCCACTGGCCAAGGGTCTGGGTTCGGGTGTGCCGATTGGTGCCGTCGTGGCCGGACCAAAAGCCGCCAACATTTTCAAACCAGGCAACCACGGCACCACTTTTGGCGGTAACCCGCTGGCGATGCGCGCAGGTGTCGAAACCATTCGGATCATGGAAGAAGACGGCTTGCTGGCCAATGCCGCGACGGTCGGCGCCCACCTGAAAGCGGGCCTGCAAGCCGCCCTGGCAGCGGAACTGGCCGCAGGCACGGTCAAAGAGATTCGTGGCCAAGGACTGATGCTGGGCATTGACCTGGCCAAACCCTGCGGTGTGCTGACCCAACGCGCGGCCGATGCGGGCCTGCTGATCAGCGTGACCGCCGACAGCGTGGTGCGTCTGGTGCCGCCACTGATTCTGAGCCAGACCGAGGCCGACGAGATCGTTGCCCTGTTGTGCCCCCTGATTTCTGCCCTGTTGAAAGAAACACCATGAACCCGGTCGACTTTGGTATTCCCAGCACCATCCCTAAGGGCGCACCACCGGTGCGGCACTACCTGCAGTTTTCTGACCTGCGGGCCGACGAATACAGCTACCTGCTGGAGCGCGCGGCTTTCATCAAGGCCAAGTTCAAGACCTTCACCCGGCACCAGCCGCTGGTCGACCGCACCCTGGCGATGATTTTCGAGAAAGCCTCGACCCGCACCCGCGTCAGTTTTGAGGCCGGCATGTACCAGCTCGGTGGCAGCGTGGTCCACCTGACCACCGGCGACAGCCAACTGGGCCGCGCCGAGCCGATTGAAGACAGCGCGCGCGTCATCAGCCGCATGGCCGATCTGGTGATGATCCGCACCTTTGAGCAAACCAAGATCGAACGTTTTGCCGAGTATTCCCGCGTGCCAGTCATCAATGGCCTGACCAACGAGTTTCACCCGTGCCAGATCCTGGCCGATATCTTCACTTTCATCGAACACCGCGGCCCGATCCAGGGCAAGACGGTGGCCTGGGTCGGTGACGGCAACAACATGGCCAACACCTGGTTGCAAGCCGCCACGCTGCTGGGCTTCAAGGTCAACCTGAGCACGCCGCGTGGTTACGAAGTCAATGAAAAAATAGCCTCTGGCCCTGATGGAATAAGGGCTGATAGCTATGAAAACTTTAGCAACCCGCTGGACGCCTGCCGCGGCGCCGATCTGGTCACCACCGACGTCTGGACCAGCATGGGCTTCGAGGCCGAGAACGAAGTGCGCAAACAGGCCTTTGCCGCCTGGCGCGTCAGCAGCGAGATGATGGCGGTGGCCCAGCCGGGCGCCCTGTTCATGCACTGCCTGCCCGCCCACCGGGGTGAAGAAGTCGATGCCGAGGTGATCGACGGGCCGCAAAGTGTGGTCTGGGACGAAGCCGAAAACCGCATGCATGTGCAAAAGGCACTGATGGAATACCTGCTGCTGGGCCGTCAGGCCTGATCCGGCCTTGTCTTGCCAGATCGAGATCAAGCGACACCCCTCATGAAAACCCGCCGCCAGTACATCCCTGTCACCGAAATTGAGCCGGGCATGGTGCTGGGCGAAACCGTGCAAGTGGTGGAGCGTGGCTTGCTCAGCATGGCGCTGCAACCCGGACACCTGCTCACGCCCGACAATGTCAGCCAACTCAATGCCCACCATGCCGAGTTCATCTGCATTGACCAGCCCGATGATCGCAGCGATGCGCAAATCGCCCTCGAAAGTGAACAGGCGGCGCACCGGGTGCAAGAAATTTTCAAGGAATGCAACCTGGACGATCCAACATTGCTGGCACTGTTTGACCAGGTGATGGCCTACCGCAACCCATCATGAGCGGCCCCCCCATCACCCGCGACATCGTTATCCAGCGCAGTCGGCTGATGCCGAGCTTTCCCATCGTGGTACAGGAAATCCTGGCCACGCTGGACGACCCGGACACCAATTTGAACGTTCTGGTGCGCTACATCAACCTGGACCCGGTGATCACAGCCAGGGTGCTGGCGGTGGCCAACAATGCTGCCACACGCGGGCGACGACATGCCGATGTCACCAACATCTTTACCGCCACCTCGCTGATCGGTCTGTCCAAGGTGCGCAGCATCACCCTGATCAGCAGCCTGGGGGCTTTTATTCAAAAAGCCGGCTCGCTGCCGCTGCCGATGTCGTTCTGGGAACACAGCGTCGCCATCAGCATCTGCGCCCAGGAACTCACCCGCCATGTGGCACAGCCGGTCAGTCCAGACGCTGCACTGATCTCTGGCATGTTGCACGATGTGGGGCAGCTCTGGCTTTACGCGCAGGATGCAGAGGCCACCCGCGCCTGCTGGCACCAAGCTATCGACTCATCCGTGGGCATTGAGGCGCTGGAACGCGAGGCTTTTGGTGTTGAACATGCCACCGTGGGTGCCTGGCTGGCCGAGCTTTGGAAGTTGCCGCAGCCGATCGTGGAGGCCATTCAGTACCACCACAACCCCGACACAGCGCTGGCTAATCCGCTGGTGCCTTTGATCCATGTCGCCGAAGTACTGGGCAATGCCCTGGATCTGGGTCATCGGGAGCAGAACCGTGTCACCCATATCTCCAGCGCGGCTTGCGAGACGCTGGAGCTGGCGCTGGACGACACCATCCTTCCCCTGTTTGGTCGCATTGAGGCGCGTAGCCGACATGCCAACCAGTTTTTCAAACTCACCCGTTGACCACAGATACCCCTAGGACCTGCCCGTGAGTGACAACAAAGACAAAAAATTCTGGCTGCTGGTGCTCAAGCTGGCCATCGGCGCCATGGTTTTGATCGCGTTTTTTGGCCTTGGGCTTTATTTCACCGCCAAGTTCAACACCTACGCGCCGCCAGACACCCCGCCCGCGCCTGACTGGGGCATCTCCAAAGATTCCCCCATCCGCAACAAACGCTGAACAAAACAGGGCTCAAGGCGCTGCCTAAGCAGCGTTGTTTCAACGTTTGGATTGAAAGTGGACGGTCTGCGGTGCGGCGGGAGCCTCAGACGCTTCACTGGCCACACCCGCGCACTTGCCACAACGCTCACAGGCGGCAGTGCACTTTGGCGAGCGGCCCAGCGCGCTGTGCAGGCGCCCCAGATGCTGGCGCGCCGCACCGGGAAGCACGTACCACACACTATAAACAGCCGCCAAACCGACGATCAGGCCCACGATCCAGGACTGACCCATGTCAGCCCCCAGCCCATGTCAAAGCCAGCCGATAGGTGACCCAGCTGGCCAGATAAGCCAGCGCAAACAGGTACACCGCCACCAACAACGGGTAACGCCAGGAATTGGTCTCGCGACGCACCGCCACCAGGGTCGAGATGCATTGCGGCGCAAAAATGAACCACACCAAGAGCGACAAAGCGGTCGGCAGCGACCAGCTCTGCGCAATCAGCGGGCTGAGCTGAGCTGCCACATCTTCCCCGGTGGCCGACAGGGCGTAGACCGTGCCAAGCGCCCCCACCACCACCTCACGGGCGGCCATGCCTGGCACCAGGGCCACCGCAATCTGCCAGTTGAAACCAATCGGCGCCACCAACACCTCCAGCCAGTGCCCCAGCATGCCGGCAAAACTGTGGTTGATGGCCGCATCGGTCGCCCCTTGCGGTGGTGCCGGGAAGGTGGCCAGAAACCAGAGCAGGATGGTGAGCGCCAAGATGATGCCGCCCACCCGTTTGACAAAAATCGCCGCCCGCTCGTACAAACCGTGCGCGAGGTTGCGCACATTGGGCAGACGGTAGGCCGGCAACTCCATCACCAGCGGTGTGGGTCGCGAGCGCGCCCGCCACACCATGGCCACCGCCGCCACCGCCATGGCCGAGACAATACCGCCCACATACAGGCCAAACATCACCAGGCCCTGCAGGTTGAACACCCCCCACACCGTGCGACTCGGGATGAAGGCGCCAATCAGCAACGCGTAAACCGGCAGCCGGGCCGAGCAGGTCATCAGCGGCGCAATCATGATGGTGACCAGCCGGTCGCGCCAATGGGTGATGGTGCGCGTTGCCATGATGCCCGGCACCGCACAGGCAAAACTCGACAGCAGCGGAATGAACGAGCGCCCCGACAAACCCACGGTGCCCATCACCCGGTCCAGCAAAAACGCCGCGCGTGGCAGGTAGCCGGAGTCCTCCAGCACCAGGATGAAGAAAAACAAAATCAAGATTTGCGGCAAAAACACCAGCACGCCCCCTGCCCCGGCCAGCACGCCATCGACCAGCAAGCTGCTCAGCGGACCTTCAGGGAGATGGCTGCGCACCACGTCCGACAAACCTTCCACCACCGACTTGATGACATCCATCGGCCACACCGCCCAGCTGAACACCGCCTGAAACATCAGGAACAGCGTGGCGGCCAGCACCAGCATGCCCCACAGCGGGTGTAACACCACGGCGTCAATCGCGTCATCGGTGTGCAGGCTACCCTCGGGCTCCTGCACCGCCAGCTGGATCAGGCGGCGCACCTCCTGCTGGGTGGCCATCACCTCCTCCACCTGCGGCGCATGCCAGGTCATCTGATGTTTAAGGCGTTTTTTCGACTTGGCCACATCCACTTTGGCCAGATAGGTCAACAACTCCTGCGCGCCGTCGTGGCGAATGCCCACGGTTTCGATCACCGGCATGCCCAACTCGCGGGCCAGCAGAGCGCGGTCAACGGTGATGCCACTGTGGCGCGCGGCGTCGCTCATGTTCAGCGCCAGCACCAGCGGCAGGTTCAAAGCCCGCGCCTCAAGCACCAGACGCAGGTTGAGCCGCAGGTTGGTGGCATCCACCACACACACCACCAGGTCTGGCAGCGGCTCATGAGGGCGCTGCCCGGTGACGATGTCACAGGTGATCTGCTCGTCGGCACTCAGCGCATTGAGGCTGTAGGCGCCGGGCAAATCCAGCACCATCACCTGGCGGCCCGAGGCGGTCTCCAGGCGCCCTTCTTTGCGCTCAACCGTCACGCCAGCATAGTTGGCGACCTTCTGTCGGCTACCGGTGAGCAGATTGAACAAGGCCGTCTTGCCACAGTTGGGATTGCCCAACAGCGCCACGCGCAACGGCGCCAATTTTGATTGATCCGTCATGCCAAAGTCCTGAATTAAAGCGGGCGAACCTGTACCAACGCAGCTTCATGGCAACGCAGGGCAAACGTGGTGTGGCCGACCCGCACTGCCAGCGGGTCGTGCCCAGGAAAACCGTGTGCAATGACCCGTACCGACTCACCGGGCAGAAAACCGATTTCCAACAACCGCAAGGCAACACTGCGTTCTTCGTCATCCAGGCTGGTGTTCATGCCCACCACCACAGCGCGGGTCTGACGCTTCAGTTGGTCCAGACTGATGGTCGGCTTGTCGGCCAAAGTGGGTGATGGTTGATGTGTCATGAGCGCGCTTCAAACAGGAAGGGTTTTGAGTTTAGTCACATTCTCCTGGCGCCATTGGAGACGTCGACAGCCCAAGCCCGGCTTGGCAAGTGCGCAGCCAGCCGCTCCACAACAAAAAAGAACCGCGCAACGACAGGCACCCAGGCCATCAACCGGGGCCACCACCATACAACCAAGGTTGGTCCAGCAGGCGCTGCCCCAGCACCCGCATCGCCAGATCACGCCCCAGGCGCATCGGCCCAGTCAGGTGATAAATCTGGCCGTTTTGCAGCGCCCGCGCCTGCACCCGGGCATTACGCTGCCAGCGCTGGTTGGCGTAGTCTTTGATCAGTGCGGACACACGGGCTTGTACAGCGCTGTCAACCGACCCTGCGGTAAAAACCCCACCCGCTGCCAACAACTGCGCCAATGTGGCCGCATCTTCGATCGCCATCGCCGCGCCCTGCGCCAGGTAGGGCACCATGGGGTGAGCCGCATCACCCAGCAACGCCACCCGGCCCAGTGCGTGTTCGTGGGCACCGCGCATCGGCAGGCGAATGCTCAGCGGCCACAGGCGCCAGACCTGCACAGCTTGAATCAGCTCAACCAAGGGCGCACAGTTGCCCGCAACCACCCGCTGCAAGTCGGCCGCATTGGCGCTGTGGTCCCAGCTGGTGATGTCGCCTTGAACCTGGCCGTGCACGATGCCGACCACGTTCATCCACTCACCACCGCGCACCGGGTACTGCACCACATGCATGCGCGGGCCAAACCAGGCCGTGACTTGTTGGCTTTGCAGCTTTTTGGGTAAATCACTTTGCTTGAACATGCTGCGGTAAGCCAGATGCCCGGTGGGCTGGGGTTTGCCGTCGTGCAGCAACTGCTGGCGAAGGGTGCTCCAAGCGCCGTCGGCAGCCACCAACACATCGGCGTCCCGCTGCTGGCCGTTTTGCAACTGTGCGGTGACGCTGGCCTCGCTTTGCACCACATGGCTGACAGCGCAGCCCAGATTGAGCGCCACATCACCCCGCTGCTGAAGCACCTGCGCCAATAAACCATGCAAATCCGCCCGGTGGATGGTCAGGTAAGGCGAGCCATAGCGCCGAACCATGTCCGCACCCAGCGTCAGTTCGCCCAAGACAGAACCCGACAAGGCGCTGCGAAACTGGATGCGGTGCGGAAAAGCAGCCAGCCCGCTCAGACCATCTTTCAAGCCCCAGCCATGCAACACACCCACCGCATTGGGACCGAGCTGGATGCCAGCCCCGAACTCTGAGAACGCCGTGGCACGCTCGTACAAAGACACCTTGGCACCGGCTTGTGCACACGCCAGCGCAGCCGACAAACCACCAATCCCCCCACCCGCAACAACAACCTCTGCCATGACACTACTTTCGACGACCAACCATTGATCAGGGTGATTGTCGGCAAAGTCGAGTGCGGCTTTTCTCTCGGCAGCTAGTTTTTTTACCAAGAGGCCACCTTACACTTTGCCCATGGATGAAACAAAACAACGCACATTGCTGGTTCGGCTGCTGTATGTGAGCCGCGCCGTGGGGCCTCAAACCACCACCGTTACCGACGCGATCCTGTCGGTGGCACAAGGCGCCAACCGCCAGCGCGGCATCACCGGGGTGTTGTGCCAGGGGCAAGGCCTGTACCTGCAAGTGCTTGAAGGTGAGCGCAGCGTGATCAACCGCCTGTACAACCGCATCATCCAAGACCGCCGCCACCAGGACGTGCAGTTGCTGCTGCTCGAAGAAATCACCCAGCGCCGTTATGCCGACTGGGCCATGGCGCATGTGCTGCTGGCCGAAGACGACCCGATGGTCCAGCTCCATCACCCGGAATTCGACCCCTACTCGGCACCTGGCACATCGGTGCTGAAGATGGTGTCTGACCTGGTGGACCACGGTCAACGCATTCGCAAGACCTCGGCCTGAACTTGTTTCACGCTGGTGTGGGGAACAGTCGCCCCACCAGGGTTATTTCAGCACGTCAAACAGGTTGTTGAAGTCATCGGTCCAAACACCCAGGTTCGGTATCGGTGGCACCTTGCTTGTGGCTTGGCGAATGGCCTCCTGTTGCAGCACCGCTGGATCACGCGCCACCAGAATCCAATCGGTGTTGCGCAACGCCGGGTTGTCGGTGTTGTCATGGATGAAGGCCACATGCAAACCCTTGGCCTGTGCGATGTTTTGCACCACCGGCGCCAGGTTGATGAATTTGTTGGTGATGTGAAAACCAATGATGCCGTCCGGCTTCATGTGGCGCTGGTAAACGTCCATGGCCTCGGCGGTGATCAGATGCACAGGGATCGAATCACCCGAAAAGGCGTCCACCGCCAGCACATCAAAACCCTGAGGTGCTTCCTTGGCCAGGGACAGGCGGGCATCACCCAGCACCGTCTCCACCTTGGCTGGGCTATCAGACATGAAACTGAATTCCGTCTTGGCCAGCTCAATCACCTCGGGGTTGAGCTCATACATGCGGTAGGTATCACCTGAACGACCGTAAACCGCCAGCGTTCCTGCGCCCAAGCCAATCACACCCACCTTCTTGCCCTGCGCCGGGGTGTTGGCGATGGCCAGGCCAATGCCTGAGGTCGCGCCGTAGTAGGCGGTGGGCTCGCGGTGGCGCTCAGCAGCGAGGAACTGCTCACCGTGTTTGTTGGCACCGTGGTAGAGCTGGCGCACGTTGTCACGCGGGTCATCACGCTGGCTGTCCAGGGTGATCAGCGAGCCATAAAAGTTGCGCCCCACATAACGGCTGCCCTGAATATCGTCCTGAATCTGCAGCGCCAGAAAATAGGCACAAACCAGCGCCAAAGCACCAGACGTGATGCGTAAAAAACTGGATTTGAGCAGCACCATGGCCAGCAAGGAGGTTAAAACAAAGCCCAAACCCAGTTCGTAGTAAGCGGGCAACACCCGCGGCGCCACCAGACCCACCAAAATCCCGCCGACCGCGCCGCCCAGCGACACCATCAGATAAAACCGTGTCAGATGGCGCGCACCTGGTCGCAGCCGCGCCAGTTCACCATGCAGGAACATGCACAGCACAAACAGACCCGCCACATAGGTCGGCACCGCGATCCAGATGTTGCGCCCGACACTGCCGTCTTGCAGACCATAGGCACAGAGCGCCACCAACGCAGCCACCAAGGGCAAGAAAATGCGGCGGCGGTACCAGCGGTCGCTCTCAAAACACAGCACGAATGTCAGCAGATAGAGTGTGAGCGGCAGCAGCCACAAAAAGGGAATCGAGGCCACGTTCTGGGTGATGTGGTTGGTGATCGCCAGCAGCATCCAGGAGCCCATGGCCGACGCACTCAGCCAGATCAGGTGGTCACGCCAGATCGGATCGTGATGGACCTCGGGTTGGTGGTCCTTGGCTTGGGCGACCGACTCTACCGTGTGGCCATGCTGCAAAAAGTAATAACCCGACCCGGCACACAACAGGGCAAACACCGCATACCCCACCGACCAACCATAAGCCTGCCCAACGATGGCCGCGTGCCGCTCAATCAAAAACGGGTAGCTGATCAAAGCCAACATCGACGCCAGATTGGAGAGCGAAAAATAACGGTAAATCTGTGTGTCGATCACCGTTTTGGACACCCAGGACTGGATCAGCGGCCCGGTGGTAGAGAGCAAAAAATAAGGCAAGCCAATGGTGCCCAGCAACAACAAGATGATGCGCCCTGATGGGTCTTCATCCCCCCGGGGTTGCCAACTCGGGTCGGCGATGATGGGCAAAAAACTCAGGCTGATGGCCAGCAGCACCACATGCAAAACAACTTGCTGCCTTGGCCGCAGGTGCCGTGACACCCAGTCGGCGTAGGCATAACCCGCCAGCAGCGCCATCTGGAAAAACACCATACAAATCGCCCAGACCGCAGCGGACCCGCCAAACCAGGGCAGGATTTGTTTGGCAATGATCGGCTGGATCAGGAACAGGGCAAAGGCACTGGTGAAGATGGTGCCGGCGAACAGCAGTTTGGAGGTGACGGGTGACATGGGTGAATCGGGGCCCAGATGAAGTGTTTGACCAGACAAAGCCCACAGTCGATCGACCGGATGCTGGCGTCACAACACGCAAGCACCGACTGTGCCAGCGCGACGATATCAGAGTGGCACCATCCTAAAACGACGACCCCTGCTCAAGGCGCCGTGTATGTCCATCTGCAAAAAGCAGTTCAGCGCCGCAGCTGTGCTCAGGCAGATGCTGACTTTGGGCTGGTCATGACAACAAATGGCGCGGTTGTGGCGCGATTTATCGAACTGCGCCACATGCCATGCACAAAACAAAAACAGATCAGGTAAAAAACCTCATGCGCCTGGTGGGCAACACCTTCTCTGCGAGTCTTGCCCATCAACTCGCGCCAGTGCTCTCAGCCCCTGGCGGTTGGGCTTGGCGGATGACGAGCATCGTGTGCGGCCATCAAGTGATCAATCACGACCGGTGGTCGATTGGGAAACTGCGCCACCAATTCCAGTGAGCCGCCCATGGCCTCGACATAGCGCCGCATCCTCGACAGCAACATGTCAC